>Ga0190336_1000110_pt1 | contig 15251 bp, 12 predicted proteins | sample 487204910_MG_FD_161651 | JGI IMG/M metagenome (GOLD analysis project Ga0190336, IMG submission 161651) | Hydrothermal vent sediment bacterial communities from Southern Trench, Guaymas Basin, Mexico - 4872-04-9-10_MG | ecosystem: Environmental > Aquatic > Marine > Hydrothermal vents > Sediment ...
TTCTTTTTGCCATGTGCTCTGCTCCCATTACATTAGATATTGCCATTGCGTCAGAAGGCATTGATATTCAAGATATTCCTTTTGATGGTACACCTCCAGATCCCTACTGCAATTCAAAACTTGATTATTCGCAAACCTTGGCTTTTAAAAATTTCAGTGTATACACAAGTCCCGTAGTATATGAACATTCGGATATTGATGTGACCCTTGAAGCAGCCAGAAGAGGCGAAAATACATTTTTTGTACTACAGGAGTTTTCTGCCAAGATTGATCCAATCCCTGCTATCTTAACCCAGAATCACACGAGATTTATAAAAGAATTCCTAGGCCAGGATACCGGGTTCAGAATGAATAAATTGAAAAAAACAGTGATTATTCTCGCCAGAGTGCCAGAGACTGATGAAGTTAAATATTTATACGGTGATTATGGTAAAGGTTTCTTTACGTTTCTGGGCGGGCATGATCCAGAAGATTTTAAGCATTATATAGGAGATCCCCCTACTGATTTGAGGAAACATAAGCATTCACCAGGTTATCGTTTGATATTGAATAACATATTGTTACCGGCAGCTAAAAGGAAAAAGTTGAAAACGTAAGTGATTTCATAAAAAAACCTGACGAAATAATCAAATAAGTTTAGTATTTTCCAAGCAATTCTTGTTTTAACTGATGGTGAAGACAATGAGAGTGGTAATATTACTTCGGACAGTGTTATTACCAAAGCTTTAAATTATCAGATTCTCATATACGCTATAGGTCTTGGAGATACTTCGTACATAGATTTCACAGAATTATAGCGTGTGGCGAGTCTGGCGGGTGGAGTATATGCCAATGCATCTGACACCAATGCTTTACACAGATATTTAATTCCTTGGGGCTTGGTCTTTCTCAAGGCTATAACAGAATTGCGGCCAGGATTACCCCTGTTCCACCATCTTGTTCCCGTATATGGGGTAGGGTGAGAGCAACATCCGGCGGCAAAGCCGCAGAAACAGGCTGGTCATTTACTGCACCGTAAGATTTGAAGCAGCTTATTAGATTATTTATTGTTAGAGAGGGTAAATTCCCCTCTCTAACATCACGTTTGTAATTAAAGATTTATTTTATTCTGTAACTATCTGGACACTCCGCGAGGCTCCAATTCTATTTGCACCTGCAGTTATCATTTTAAGGGCATCTTCATAACTTCTTATACCACCAGCAGCTTTGACGCCTATTTTACCCTGGGCTACTGTACTTAGAATAAGGACATCATAAACAGTTGCTCCCCCAGGACCAAATCCCGTTGAAGTCTTTACAAAATCTGCCCCTGCTTCTATTATCAGTTCAGTGGCTTTAACTTTTTCTTTATCCTCAAGATATGCAGTCTCAATAATTACCTTGAGAATTTTATCACCTACGATCTTTTTGATAGCGGCTATTTCATTTTTAACGTACTCATAATCACCTGTTTTTAATTTTCCTACATTAAGTACCATATCAAACTCTGAAGCTCCATCTTCTATCGCTCTTTCTGTTTCTCTTATTTTTATTTCTGTAGTATTCTGGCCAAGTGGAAACCCTATTACGGTACATACTTCGATCCTGGAGCCTTCTAACTTTTGCGCTGCAAACCTTACATAACAGGGGTTTATACATATGGTTTTAAATCTATACCTTATAGCTTCATCTATTAAGTTTTCTATATCTCTCGGAGTAGAAGTGGGTTTCAAATTTGTATGGTCTATAAGATTTGCAACTTCGTCACGGCTTATTATTTGATAATTACCTTGTTCAATCTCCTTAGCCCGTAATTTTAATTCTTCAAAATTCATACTCCCTCCTTTTTAAATATGATAACACAACAGGGTTAAAAATAAAAGTAATCAGTTGGGAAGTATTATTTCTCTGGCTTTCTGTAGAAGTTCCTCTACTTCTTCTGGTTCGGGAGCTTCTGCATAAATTCTCAAGATAGGTTCAGTATTTGATTTTCTTATTTGTATCCACTTTTTCTTAAATCGAATATAAATACCATCTCTTTCATCATAATGAGCACCTTTAAACTCTTTTTTAATTTTTTCAAGTGGTAAGTTTCCTGTAAATTCCAATCTTTCCTTCTTTAAGAAGTATTCTGGTAATATTGAATAAATTTCTTCAAGATCTTCTTCTGCTGCCAACGACAGAATTAAAGCAATTCCTGTTAAAGAGTCCCTTGTGGGATTGATTTCTGAGAAAATCACACCTCCATTACCTTCTCCACCTATTAAGGCTCCTATTTGCAGCATCTTTTCAACTACATTAGCTTCTCCCACAGGTGTCCTGTGGACTTTAACCTTAAACATGGAGGCTATTTTTTCAATAAGCATTGAAGTAGAAAGATTCACGACTATGGGGCCTTTCTTTTTCTTTAGAACATAATACGATGCCAGGGGGACCGTGTATTCCTCGGAAAGAATACCTGCAGCTTTTATACCTATTACCAGTCTATCTCCATCGGGATCTGTAGCAAAACCTATATCTGCTTGGCCATCCTTCAGAATTTTGTCCAATTCTTTTAAGTTTTCTTTCCTGGGCTCAGGATTACGGGGAAATATTCCGGAGGGTTCACAATTCAATTCAATTACCTCACAATTTAACCTGCGTAAGAGTTTTGGTATAGCTTTGTAAGCAGCGCCATTAACACAATCACAAGCAACTTTAAATCTTTTCCTCCTAATTTCATCAACATTTATGAAAGGATGCGCCAGAATCCTATCTATATGGTCTTTTACAGCTTGTATATTCTGATATACTGTTTTTATTTCATTCCAGCGGATGTAGAGATGGCTATCGAGACAGCCTTTAATTTGTTCTATATCTTTTCCTGTAGTAAATACACCGCCTTTTTTTACAAACTTTAAGGCATTCCATTCTATGGGATTATGACTGGCAGTAATCATAATACCGCCATCTGCATGCTTCTCTCTAACAAAGAAAAGAAGTGTGGGAGTTGGAACAACCCCAATATCTATGACAGATTTTCCAGAGGCCAACAAAGAGGCAATTACTGAGAATTTTAGCATTGTACTGTGAGGTCTTGTGTCCTGGCCCACTATATATTTTACTCCTCCATTTGCTATAGCAAAGGCTCTTGAATATTTAATTACTATTTCAGGTATAATATCTTCTCCTACTATACCTCTCAAACCTGAGACACTAAAAAAAAGTGGGCTCATTATATAAAATAAAAGCTGGCGGGCGGACTCGAACCGCCAACCTGCGCATTACGAATGCGCTGCTCTGCCGCTTGAGCTACGCCAGCTTTTTCTTTTTTAATGAGGTTTCCTCTTTCTTTCAAATTTTTGTTCAATAACAGCCTGGGCTGCGGAAAGCCTTGCTACCGGAACTCTGAATGGGGAACAGGAGACATAATCCATACCTACTCTGTGGCAGAATTTTACTGATGTAGGTTCTCCACCATGCTCTCCGCATATACCTACCTTTAGGTCAGGCCTTGTCCCTCTACCTTTTTCTACACCTACTTTCACCAGCTGCCCAACACCTCTTTGATCAAGTACTTGAAATGGGTCATCTTTCAAGAGGCCCAGTTCAACGTATTTCGGAACAAATTTCCCTACATCATCCCTTGAAAAGCCAAAAGTGGTCTGAGTAAGGTCATTTGTTCCGAAGGAGAAGAATTCAGCTACTTCCGCTATTTCATCTGCAGTTAATGCTGCTCTTGGTAACTCTATCATTGTTCCCACTGAATACTCTATTTCTATTCCCGTTTCCTCCATTACCTCCCTGGCAATTCTATCAATGATTTCCTTCTGAATTTCAATTTCTTTCTTTATGGAGACCAGGGGTACCATGATTTCTGGATATACCTTGACTCCTTCTTTTTTTGCTTCGCATACGGCTTCGAATATAGCCCTCACCTGCATTTCAGTGATTTCAGGATAAGTTATTCCCAGACGACATCCTCTGTGTCCCAGCATAGGGTTTGCTTCCCTGAGAGCTTCTGCCTTTGCTTTAATTTCTTCAGCCGGAATTCCGGTGCGCTCTGATAGTTCTTTGATTTGTTCCTCTGTTTTTGGAACGAACTCATGAAGAGGTGGATCAAGAAGTCGTATGGTAACGGGGAAACCGTCCATTGCCTTGAAAAGACCTTTGAAATCTTCTCTCTGCATTGGAAGAAGTTTGGAAAGTGCCTTTTCCCTCTCTTCTTTGGTTTTTGCTAGTATCATTTCTTGCATTGCATAGATTCTTTCACCTTCGAAAAACATATGTTCTGTTCTTGCCAGTCCAATTCCCTCAGCACCAAATTTTCTAGCCCTCTCTGCATCGCTTGGAGTATCGGCATTTGCTCTTACACCAATCCATCTGAACTCATCAGCCCATTCCAGAAGTTCTGAAAACTCAGGGAAAAATTCAGGGTCAATGGTGGGAACCTCTCCTACTATAACTTCTCCTGTTGAGCCATCTATTGTGATGATATCACCTTTCTTAACTGTTACATCCCCCACTCTAAATTCTTCTTTTTCATAGTCCACCTCGATTTCTTCAGCTCCTACCACACAGGGTGTTCCAATCCCTCTTGCCACGACAGCTGCATGCGAAGTCATGCCTCCCCGTGAGGTGAGGATCCCTTTTGACCTAGCCATTCCTTTAATATCTTCAGGAGAAGTTTCATCTCTCACAAGTATTATTCGTTCCCCCTTTTCAGCAAGTTCAGCTGCTTCTTCTGAATCAAAAATTACTTTTCCTGATGCTGCACCAGGAGAAGCGGGCAATCCCTTTGCAACGACATTTTTAGGAGCTTTGGGGTCTACCATGGGGTGAAGCAGTTGCTCGACCCTCTTAGGATCTACTCTCATTATAGCCTCTTCTTTGGTAATCAGACCCTCTTTTACCATATCCACCGCGATTTTAACTTCAGCTCTTGCACTTCTTTTACCTACCCTTGTCTGAAGCAGATAGACTTTTCCTTTTTCTATTGTAAATTCAAGGTCCATCATATCCCTGTAATGTTTCTCCAGTCTATCGAATATTTCCACAAGCTGCTTATATGCTTCTGGCATTTCCTTCTCAAGCTCGGAGATAGGCTTAGGAGTTCTTATCCCTGCTACCACATCTTCTCCTTGTGCATTAGGTAGATACTCTCCGTAAAGGACCTTCTCACCTGTGGAAGGATCTCTAGTAAAGGCAACACCTGTTGCAGAATCGAATCCCATATTACCGAACACCATGGTTTGGACATTTACTGCTGTTCCCCAGTCATCGGGTATTCTGTGAAGCTTCCTATACTCAATGGCCCTTTTGTTGTTCCATGATTTGAAAACTGCCTCTATAGCCATCCATAATTGTTCCTGGGGATTCTGGGGAAATTCCTTACCGGTGAGTTCCCTAACCTTGGTCTTGTATTCTTCGACAAGTTCCTTTAAAGCATCAGCATCCAACTCATAGTCAAGATTCACACCTTTTTCCTTTTTCTTTTTATCAAGGAGTTCTTCGAATACCTTGTGAGGTATTCCCATAACAATTTCGCTGAACATCTGGATGAATCTCCTGTAGGAATCATAAGCAAATCGTTCATCACCTGTTCTTTTTGCTAGACCTTTAACTGCATCATCGTTTAATCCAAGATTCAGGATAGTGTCCATCATGCCCGGCATTGAAACTCTTGCCCCTGATCTCACTGAAACGAGTAAAGGATTTTCTGTGGAACCAAATTTTTTACCGGTTAATTCCTCAAGTCTCTTCACTGCCTCTTCTACTTGCTGTTTTAATCCTTCTGGATACCTTCCAGTTTTGAAATAGTGAACACATGACTCAGTGGAGATGGTGAATCCCGGTGGAACAGGAATTCCCAGATTTGTCATTTCGTGAAGGTTAGCTCCCTTTCCACCGAGGAGATTTTTCATGTCCTTTGAACCCTCAGCTTTTCCTCCTCCAAAGAAATAGACGTACTTTTTACTCACTTTGAAACCCTCCTTTAATTTTATTCACATTTGCCTGCTATACGTTTTATTATAACTTTTTTGTTGAGAACACACAACTAAAGGCTATTTAATAAATAGTTTTGCAGGTTTTTTACCTGGTACCTGAATTATATACAACCCCCTCTCCAGTTCTTGAGTATTCAGTATAAAACGTGTTCCTTCTCTTGTCAACTCAATTTTAATTTTTCTTAAATCAAGGGAATACACTGCGGGCTTTTTATCTGCATTCTCTATATACACCGGTTCACCCTTAGTAGCAGGGTTTGGATACACATACAATTTATCTGTTAAGGTCTGCAGACCATAATCTACCTTGACATAGAAAAGACCTTCTTCACCTGCAACCCACAGGTTTCCAGCAGAGTCTATCTCTAAAACATCTCGGACCTTATAAAAGGGGGTTTCCATAGGAATAAAGGGAGAATTGCCTGCATTAAAGCTCTCCACCACTTTTCCATCATCTGCAGTTAAAACTCTTAAGGCAGAATCCTGAAGAGCCCATACATAGTTTTTATAAAATTCTATGTCTCTGGTCTCTCCTGTGCAGAGTCTGGTCAAAGTACCATTGTATTGATAAAGGCCATTTCCTGTCCCGATATAGGTTATTCCATGGTGGTGTTTTATCACGTTTATGAGAGGTGTCCCAAAATCCGTTTCTGTAAAGTGGAATAAAAGATTACCGTTTTTATCTACCACAAGTACGCCATTGTTTTCAGTTCCTATCCATATTTTCCCACCCCCATCAGGTTCTACCCATGTAGGATAGTCCACGGTGTATAAAAGGGAGTATGTATAGCCGTTGCCATTTTTGTGTAGTTGGTATATTCCATCCTGAAACAGGGCTATAAGTGTGTCATTACCGGTATAAATATGGCACACTATAAGAGAGGGCAACTCGGTAATCCTCTCAATAAATTGTCCGTCGGAATTATATATAATAATACCCTGTCCATTGGTAGAAAACGTTCCGCACCAAATATTATTTTCTGCATCGATGCTAAGGCTTCTAACAGCTCTGTCTCTCTGGTAAAGACTATCTACAGTGAAAAGTGAATCATTTTGAAGGTATATCAATTTTGAAGGAAGAATATCTCTGCTTTCTTTCCAGGTTAATATACCTCCCCAAAGCTTTCCGTCTTGTCCTATCCTGATGCTTGTATACCTGTTGAAATACACATTCTGTTTTTCCCTGTAATTTTGACCATTTTTTATTATTCTAAGTCCAGAACCTATTTCGTAATAGTTTTCTGAATAAAAGTAAGCTCCATAAATGATAAAACTATCAAGAACCACAAAAGAAGTTGTTGTTATGGTAGTAAGGCTCTCCATTGTCTGAGAATATAACCTCAAGAGTCCTGAATAAGTAGCTGCATACACAGTATCCTTATTGATTTGTAGATTGTAAGTCTTACCGGTGTGATATATATAAATTGAGTCACCTGAAACAAAAACAAGTTCATCTCCTGTTCCATATGCGTAGATGTTACCTTCTTTAGCAAAAGCTGTCAGACTGCCGGATATGTAAGGTAAAGTAAATTCAGAAACACTGCCACTACTCCAGTAATAAACTTCCCCCCCTGTTGTTATGTAGATTGTGTCGTTGTCTTCATAAAAATATTTTACTGTATCCAATATCTCTTGAGGAGGCAAGATCTGGTCATTATCAACAGAATAATCTCCCTTAGTGTCAACCACAAAAAGCCCGTCGTTAGTACCTACAATGAGAAAGTTCGATTGAGTCTTTAAGCTGCGAGTATCTTTTATTGATTGAAAGGGAAGTTTGTAGCTAAAAAAATTTGATTCTCCTGGAGGCTTTACATAAATACCTTGATCTTTAACTACTGCCCATAATCCTCCCTGACTATCTATTTCTATCTGGGTTATAATATTTCTAGCGAGTCCATTCACGCTGGTGAAACAACTTGAATGTTGCAGTACAAATGTATTACCAGAAAATTCAATATCACCGGGATTAAAATATCTTATGCCCCCATTTGTTGCTATAAATACAGTATCTTCTCTCACGGCAAAATCCATAGGATATCCGCAGTTGGTATAAGCTTTCCATTCCGTTGATATATAAGAAATAAGTATCAGAAATATTCTTACTGTCATGTACATTGTTTAAAAATAAATTAAATGTTCGGGATATTCAAATCCTTGACCGAACAGTTACACCGCTTTAATTTTTAGCTGTGAAGTATTTCTTTACGCAGTCAGAGCTTGCTGAGCTTGTGGGAGTGTCGTCCAATATTTTGCGATACTGGGAAAAATCTATATCTCCTTTCAAACCCCGGAGAAGACGGGGGAGGAAGCTTTACACACGTCAGGACCTGAAAAGAGCGCTTATCATTAAAAAACTCCTTGAAAAAGGTTATACTCTTAAGGCAGCTTCGAGGATGCTGAGGGAGAACGATACAGAAGAAGTGATTCCCGAAGTTTATTCTACAATGATAAGAGAGATTAAAGACTTTTTAAAAGAACTCAAAGAGACTGTAAGCGAAATAAAAAGGGAGATACATGAATCGCTTGATAGTAGGAATAGTTCAGGGTCTTACTGAATTCCTGCCCGTTTCGAGTTCCGGACATCTTGTTGTGGCTCAAAATTTACTGGGTGTTAACAGACCTGGTATAGGTTTTGAGGTTTTGCTTCATGTGGCTACCCTTACTGCTATATTTGTGTATTTTTGGAGAGACATCCTTAAACTTTTTAGAAGAGAGAGAATTATCAAACATCCATTTTTTTATCTTTTTATTGCTTCTATCCCAGCAGGGGTGGTTGGTGTTTTATTTAATGAAAAAATTGAGGGATTATTTGAAACAGTTCAGTATGTTAAATATTTTTTCTTAGTGAATTCACTTATTCTTTTTACCCTCTTTATAACAAAAAGAAAGAAAGAAAAAACTATAAATTTAAAAATTGCCTTTCTTATAGGTATTGCACAAGCATTGGCCATTATACCGGGGATCTCTCGCTCAGGCAGTACTATTACGATGGCTCTTTTACTGGGAGTAAATGAACGGGAAGCTTTCAGTTTTTCTTTTCTTCTTTCAATTCCTGCTATTTTGGGGGCAGCCTTTTTAAAAGCCGGAGAGGTTGAGGCATTGAATATAAGTGGTTATATCTTACCGTTCTTTGCTGCTTTACTTTCAGGATTATTTGCATTGTTCGTTTTGAAAAGAATCACTATAAATAATAAAATTCAATACTTCGGTTTTTATACATTGTGCCTTGCATTGTTTTTGATTATTTTTGTCTAATTTTCCCAAGTGTTGACAAAAAATATTTCGTGAAATAAAATATGATTTAAAAATATGATTTATAGGTTTAAAAGAAATGGAGGGGAAAGAGGGGATATATTAAGCTTCTTATACCAGGGGTAATTATCTTTTATTTATCCTGCTGTGTTCTTGCGCGAACAATACTAAGTACCGTCAAAAATCCGAACTCGAGGGTGAAATTCAGGAAACTTTTAGTTATTGCGCCATTTTCAGATATAGCTTTAAGGAAACAAACTGAACATGTTTTCATTAAGAAGCTTAATTCATTAGGTGTTGATGCAATTTTAGGCATAGAGTTAATTCCACCAGTAAAAAATTATAATGAGCAAGAGTTATTAAACATCTCAGAACAAGACCATATAGAAGGAATTTTGGCAGTTGCATTGCAAGATTACTGGACTTCCCGGGTGTATATTCCTAAAAGCTCGTCATCCCAAGGCAATGTGTCCTTGTATGGTAACTCTCTTTATTACCAAAGCTATACGCAAGAATATGGTGGTTATTATGTTACCAAACCCAGAGTAAAATTTGAAATACGCCTTTTTGGAGTTAAATCTAACCAAGTCGCATGGATGGCAACATCATTCACAAGGGGTAACACTTTTGCAGATTATAATGATTTGGTCAACTCACTTGCAAAAGAAGTTATCAAAAAACCTAGAGAAGAAAATGTCATTGAGAAATGAAAAACTTCGTCTAACACAGAATAAAAGGTTCATGCTTTACGGCGTCAACCCAAACCTTTGCTTCACAAAAACTTCTTTTATACTGGAAACGCTGTAGAAAGGCTGCATGAGACATTCAGTTCTGCTGTTGCCCGGTTCCGGCCTTATTATGCTGGGTGAATATAAGAGAGGTTCTATGATCGCTGCATTTACAGGAGCATCAGCATATCTTGTCGCATACCTTTTGAAGAAAAAAAGATATACAGAAGCTCTCCTCTCATAATGTGTTCTTTTTAAGATTTTACATGGCAAACATTCAGAATACTCTGAAAATGAGGAGAAATAGAATTAAAAAATTTTGTTTGAAACTTGAGCGGGAGATTAAAGCACAACTCAGAATAAGACATCAGAAGAACTTGGATTAAATTAATTCTCTTTTAAAACCCTTGAAAGAGCCCATTATATACCTTAATCTTTAACACATGGAAAAATTTCGTATAGAAGGCCCTGTAGTTCTTAAGGGCAGTGTTGAAATTTCAGGAGCTAAAAATGCCGTTCTGCCTTTAATGGCTGCTTCGATTCTAATGGATACCCCCGTTGCATTTACCTCCGTACCCAGGGTTATGGATGTTTTTACCATGAAAGAGCTTCTTGAGAGATTGGGAGCCCAAGTGGAATGGACGGGAAACAGCACTATTTTGATAGATCCCACAACAATTGATAATCCTTTGGCTCCTTATGACATTGTGAAAAAAATGAGGGCTTCCATTTATGTTTTGGGTCCACTTCTGATGAAATTTGGGAAGGCAGAGGTTTCTCTTCCAGGGGGATGTGCATTTGGTCCAAGACCTATAAATTTCCATCTCGAGGGTCTTAAAAAATTAGGTGTAGATATTAAATTGGAGCACGGATATATTAAAGCTAGGCTGAAAAAACCTAGAGGAGCCCAAATTGTTTTTGACAAGAAATCTGTTGGTGCCACCATACACCTAATGATGACGGCGTCTCTTATTCCTGGGGAGACCATTCTACGGAATGCTGCTCTTGAGCCAGAAGTGGTACAAGTTGCCCATTTCCTGAAAATGGCAGGAGTTAAAATATATGGCGAAGGCACCGATACCATTGTTATAAATGGAGTTAAAAAATTAAATAAGGTGGAGGCAACCAAAGTGATCCCGGATAGAATAGAAGCTGGAACCTTTGCTGTAGCTGCCTATATGACTGGAGGAGAAGTTGAGATCAAAAATTGCATTCCAGAACATATAAGTCCTACTATCGAGAAATTAGAGGAGAGTGGAGCAGATATTGTGGTAGATGGGGAGAGACTGGTAATTAAAAAGAGAAAAGGCAAGATTAAACCTCTTTTTATTTATACTCAACCTTTCCCGGGTTTTCCGACGGATATGCAGGCTCAGTTTATGGCCATGTTATCTGTTGCAGATGGAACCAGTACTATCAAGGAAGGTATATATCCTGACAGATTTCTGCATGCTTTTGAGTTAATAAGATTAGGAGCAGATATTAAGGTAGAAGACGGGACCGCGATAATTAATGGGGTGCCCAGACTCACGGGGGCTCCGATAATGGCTTCAGATCTAAGAGCCTCTGCTTCACTTGTCCTTGCCGGCTTAATTGCTGAAGGCACTACAATTATAGACAGGATATACCATCTGGATAGAGGATACGAGAATTTTGAACACAAATTGAACTTACTTGGGGCCAAAATAGAAAGATTTAATGAGTAAAGACAATAATCGCGAATTATCCGGGTGGAAATTTTTGGGTTCGATGCTCTGTTTTATGAAGAATTGCTGACTTTCTTATTCTTAGGTGTATACCCCTTGAGGTTCTTTGGGGAGAAAATAGAATGTCTATTGGCTATCCGGTTCCTGCAGTATCTACTGGAGAAAGTGTTGAAAAGGGCAGAATTTTGCAAGATTGAGCATAGGTTTTATTTGCGTGATATTATCAGGTTTACCAGGGTGACGAAATAAATGTTTGAAGTTTACGGAGTGCATTTTAGAATATAAATATGCAGGAGAAGGCTGACAAAAAGGAAAAACTCAAGGAACCTGTAAAAGTAGTTGATATTATACTTTTCACAATTGCCAATCTTGAAACAAAGGCCTGGGCATATCTTGGGCTTGTATCTCACCCGGAGACCGGTGAAAAACTTATGGACAAAAAACAGGCGAAACTGGCCATCGATAGCTTAGATGCTCTCTACCAACTGGTAAAAGAGGAAATTCCAGCAGATGAGAGAAAGAATATTGAACTTATGCTCACCAATCTCAGGCTAAACTATGTGAAAACTGGATAATCTTGACTGTCTAATACCTAAGCCTTAAATTATATAAGCTTTCATAAGCTCTTTGATAGATTTAAGCTGGCGTAGCTCAGTCGGCAGAGCAGGTGATTTGTAATCACCAGGTCGGGGGTTCAAATCCCTCCGCCAGCTGCTTGTGGAGGGGTACCCAAGCGGCCAAAGGGGGCAGACTGTAAATCTGCTGGCACAGCCTTCGGGGGTTCGAATCCTCCCCCCTCCACCATTAAGCGGGAGTAGCTCAATTGGTAGAGCATCGGCCTTCCAAGCCGGTGGTTGCGGGTTCGAGTCCCGTCTCCCGCTTTTTTTATTTGTTGACTTTTTAGCATTCCCCTATTATAACTTAACCATGGCACAACATAGTGAACTATTATTTTTTCAATTAGCTTATGTTCTTTCTCTGCTTTCAGATCTGAAAGAGAGAGAGGTGCTGGCCCATGGGCACAGAGTAGCTCAATATGCCAGAGAGGTTTTTAAAGCATTTGGTATTGAAGATCCAAATCTTTACTATATATCCTTATTTCTAGATATTGGTAAACTGGTAGTGCCCGATATAATCCTATATTCTCCCACAAAAATTGTGGAAGAGGAAAGGAAATTGTCAATGCGGCATACCATCGAATCCGAAAAGATTATAGCCAGTATTCCAATTCTCCAACGGTATGCAAAATTTGTCAGATGGCATCATGAGAGATATGATGGGAGTGGTTTTCCGGATGGTTTGAAAGGTGATGAGATTCCATTGGAGGCCCAGATACTGGGGATTTGTGACGCTTATGCTGCTCTTACTGAGCCTAAGCCCCAGAGAAAATCCTACACTTCTCAAGAGGCTATTAAAATACTGGAATCGGAAAGGAGTATAAAGTGGAATCCCAAAGTTGCAGATAGAGCACTTAAAATTTTTAGAGAATTTAAGATAAAGGATAAAGTACCTGTTGATATTAATCTATGGGAAGAGATAAAAAGGGATTATCGTCCTTCTACAGGGCCTCTTGTGGCACTGTACAGAATTGCAGATGCCATCGGCCAAATTATGGAATTTGATGATTTTCTCAACCTTGTTCTGGGAAGTGTTATGGAAGCCGTAAGAAAACCAGAAGCACATTATTTTATACTGATTCCAGATGATGAAGGTAAGCTCGTGGTGAGAGCTACCATTGGTGGTAAAGAAGAAATAATAGTAGGATTCAGATTGCCCAAAGGAAGAGGCATATCCAGTTATGTTCTTAAAAGTGGTAAAGCTATATTTATAAATGATGTAACAAAAGATAAACGCTTTTATCCCACTCCCGGAGAGAAGGTGGGATCTGCAATGGCTGTCCCTATGGTTTTCAAAAACGAGATACTCGGTGTAATAGTGATTGAGTCTCCAGAGAAGGGTGCTTTTTCTGTTGATGATTTCGAGTTTATAAAACTTGTTTCTGCTACACTGGCTGGTGCCCTGAAGGTGGCAAAAATGGTTAAAATGATCAAAGATTTGGCTTTTTATGATTATTTGACGAAAGTTCATGCTTTTGCCTATTTTGAAGAAAAGTTTCGTGAAATTAAGAAACTTGCAGAAAGAGAAGGGCTCAGATTTTCCATAGTGTTTATGGATTTCGATAATTTGAAGCAGATTAATGATAAATTTGGACACTTCGTAGGGGATAGAACACTGGAGAAGTTTGGGTTGTTTTTGAAAGAAAATCTACGTGAGAGCGATGTCGTGGCACGATATGGTGGTGATGAATTTGTTGCCATGCTAATTGGTGCCTCCACGACAGAAGCTAAACAGGTGATGGAGCGGCTTAAACACCTATTTAAGGAAGAGGTTTTGATTGTTAACGGTCATAAATTAGAGTTAGATTTTTCTTATGGAATCAGTGAATATAAAGTGGATTCATCAGAGCTCCAGGATCTTATTAAAATTGCGGACAGTAGAATGTACATGATGAAAAGGAAATCTAAAGAGTCCTCAGATAATCAATAAGTTTTTTCATGTCTTCAGGTAAGTCCGTCTCAAAGGTGACTTGTGCACCTTTACCGGGGTGATAGAAACTCAGGATTTTTGCATGGAGTGCTTGCCTGTCAATAATCTCTAAAATATTTTTAACCATTTGGTTATATTTTGAAGGTACACTCCTAAATATTTTTCTTGTATCTCTGCCCGAATAAACAGGATCCCCCACAACAGGGTGTTCAATATACTCCATGTGGACCCTTATCTGGTGTGTTCTTCCTGTCTCTAACTTCACTTCCAGCAGAGTGGCAATCTCCCCATATCTTTTTAAAACCTTATAATGAGTGATCGCTGACCTGGATTTAAAAAATGTTACAGCCATTCTGGTCCTGTCAATTGGATGTCTTCCAATTGGAGCTTCAATTGTACCCTCGTCATTGGCAATCCTACCCCAAACTATAGCCCAGTAAATTCTGCGGGCTGTTTTCTCCTCCATTTGTCTTCCCAGACTACGAAGAGCTCTTTCACTTTTTGCCACTACGAGTAAGCCTGTGGTGTCTTTATCCAGTCTGTGTACCACACCGGGCCTCGTTTTATCGGAAGTTTTGGGAAGATCTCTATATCTGGCAAGAAGTGCATTAATTAATGTTCCCGTAATGTTCCCCTTAGCAGGATGTACCACCATCCCTTTGGGTTTATTTATCACAATAATGTCATTATCTTCATATATTACTGGAACTGGAAGGTCTTCAGCTATCACAGGAAGTTTTTCTTCTATTTCAAAACGTGCGTATATTCTATCTCCTGCTTTAATCTTATAACCGGGCTTGGATGGTTTGCCGTTTACGAGTACAACCCCTTCTTTTATTAATTTCTCCACGCGTGACCGTGATACTCCTATTCCACTTATCACAAGATAGACATCCAGCCGGGTGCCCTCCATTTTCTGAGATACTATTCTCTCGAATACCTTTTCCATTGTAATATTTTAAAGTTTTTTGTTGGCATAAAAAACCGCCGCGACATATGTCGCGGCGGTCCTCCTGTACTTTCCCTATCTTTTAGCTATTGGCCTATAATTT
>Ga0190336_1000112_pt1:0-7500 | contig 14955 bp, 7 predicted proteins | sample 487204910_MG_FD_161651 | JGI IMG/M metagenome (GOLD analysis project Ga0190336, IMG submission 161651) | Hydrothermal vent sediment bacterial communities from Southern Trench, Guaymas Basin, Mexico - 4872-04-9-10_MG | ecosystem: Environmental > Aquatic > Marine > Hydrothermal vents >...
TATGAATTATTCAGGTTAGTTAGTTAGTTAGTTAGTTAGTTAGTTAGTTAATTAGTTAGTAAACTATATTTGATTGTTTTTGTAGTTATTAGTTAAATGATATTTTCTTTATTTATAGATGGTTAGAGAAGTAAAGAGCGCCAATTAATTTTTTTTACTGAGGGTTTCGGAGAAAGTAGGTTGGGGAGGTTGTTACTTCAATTTTTTCTGCACATAATTTTGTGCTATTTACAAGATAATTAACTAATTCAAGCGGATAGACGAAAAGAAACTCCATTTTTCCACAGTCTTTTTCACAAAGACCGTGGAAATTTTAGGAAGATGGGTAGAGATGATTCCACCATTCAGGCTGTTTTTTTAACCATTTAGCTAACCAGGCGAGAATGGTTTTGGTCCAGAGTATTCTTTGATTATAAGCCAGGATTTGATGATTTTGCCCTTTAACTTGAATATATTCTACTTCCCGGCCTAGAATTCTCAAAGCGGTGAATAATTGAGTGCTTTCACCTGGAGGAACATTAGTGTCAACTGAGCCGTGGAGAAGAAGGAGAGGGGTGGTAATTTTGTCGGCATTAAATAGTGGACTTCGTTCTACATAAATATCTTTTCTATTCCACGGATAACTATTAGCCGTAGCTATAGCACTATAAGCATATCCCCAATAACCCTGTCCCCAATAACTAGGAATTAGACTGATCCCAGCGTGGGCCACAGCGGCCGCAAATATATTGGTTTTGGTAAGAAGGGTCATGGTCATGAATCCCCCAAAAGAAGCCCCTAAGCAGCCTACCCGAGAAGGGTCGACAAAAGGATGAGCCGCCAAAAATTGTTTGACCCCAGTAATAATTTCTTCAGCCACAATTTGGCCCCAATCGTTCACATGAAGAGCCGAGAAGGCTTGACCGAAACCCACCGCTCCGCTGGGCTGGAGCACATAAACCACATAGCCGTGAGCAGCGTAGAGATTTTTGGGATAACGGCCACCGAATTCACGCGTGGTAGGTAATGTTCCCCCGTAATAATAAACCAGGCAAGGGTAGCGTTTATTAGGATCAAAATCAGGAGGATAGTAAATTCTTCCTTCGATGACCTGGCCTTTTTTGGTTTTAAATGCCCAATTTTCGACCTTGCCCAGCTGGACATGTTTGAATAATTCTTTTCCAGGAAAACAAAGGAGATTTGTTTGTTGTCGGTCCAAGTAAGTTACATAGACTTTTTGAGGATTCTGGCAACTTGAACCTACCCAGAGGGCTGCTGGTTTATTTGTCGCCAAGGAAAATTTTTCAATTACTTCTACTGGTAGCGAAAGTGGCTTAATTTTTCTGGTAGTGGGATTTAGATAAAAAAGTTTTTTATATGATTTTTCAGTAGCCACCAAATAAATATTGTTATCGGCCGCATTCCAAAAAGCATTGTTGATGGCGGGATCAAAATTTTTGGTAAGGGGTATTATTTTTTGGGTGGCCAGATCAAAAAGATAAGCTTGGGTGTCATATTCATTGGGAATGACACCCGGAGGTACATTTTGGCCTAGGGGGCCAGCTAGAGAAGGGCCTCCGAGCAGAAGAAGTTTTCGTGCGTCGGGCGACCAAATGGCGTGGGTGAACCATTTTCCCTCCCAGATTTTTTCACATTCCAGTGAAGTTAAATTCAATAAATATAATTTTGTTTGGGCAAACGGCCTTTCAGTTTCCTTGACCACCGTTCGGGCCAAAAGCAGTTTATCCCCACTTGGACTCAGACCTTCCACCGAGGTAGTGGGCGAGTCAAGAAGGAGAGGTTGACGGGCTAAAGTGGTTAGATGGAGTCTGAAAAAAGATAATTTTTGCCGAGCTTCGGGCAAGCGGTCAGCTAAATGGCGGAATCTGAACAAACCTTTGGGGTCAGGTTTTTCTTTAGTAGAAATCACATAAAGAATTGACTCCCCATCTGGAAACCAGAAGTAAGTTTGTAAATTTTTTATTGAACTTAAAGGGGTTATGATTTCGCCGGTGCTTAAGTCGTGAAGGCGAAGAGAAGCTGTTCCTTTTTCTTGGAGAAGGTAAGCTAAACGATCGCCTTGGGGCGACCATTTTAGTTGGGAAATTGTGCTCGATGGAGAGATAGTCTGGATAAGTTTTTTCTCTTTTAAGTCGTAAATTTCAATCCACCACCGGTAGTTGTCTGAAGGAGCTTTTATCTGTCGGAAAAGAAGAGCAGCCTTTTCTCCATCAGGTGAAATGGAAAGTTGATTGACTTGGGGACGATCCAGGAGATGGTGAATGGTCAAGCGTTGGCTGGGAGAAATGGTTAATTCTGGCAGAGGATGAAGATAAGGAGATTGGACGGAAAGGAATCCACTAATACTCCATTTCTTCTTTTCATTAGGTAAAGCAAAGCTTTTAATTAGTAAAAGATGTTTGCCCGGCGTTAAAGAGATAGGGATGGCCATTTGAGCTTTTTTAGCTACTTGTTTTAGTCCTTTGGAAAAGAGAGGTTGACCATCGAGATAAACATGGAAGGGATGATGAGAAGCGAGATGAAGTTCAGCATAGACCCAACGCTTGACATCAATATAATTAGCTAGATAGCCTACTTGATGGGCTTCAGGCTGGGCTTGAAGAATAACTTCATTGTTTTCAGTAGAAATAATTCGCCATCTACTGGCTGACCCATCTGGCCAGAAAAAAGAAGTCCCTTTTTCTGGAGTAAATTGCGGAAGCGAAGTTTTTTCCAATTTGAAGATTTCACCAAAATCCACTTTATCCAGTTTTTTCAAGCTATGAGGAAGGGGATAGGAGTGAGGACCTAAGACTAGCCATTGGCTAAAAGTCAGATTTTTACTCTTGACTTGGTCTTTAAGATTTTGACCAGCCACAGAGAGAAGCTGAGTTAAGCCAAAGAAGAGAAAAAAAGATAAAATTATTTTTAAATAAAAGGGAAAAAAGCTATTCTTTGTCTTTGATGTTAACCGCTTCATTTAAGGCTCCTCTGGTTTTTTGGGGAAATAAAGGAAAAATTCTTTCCAATTCTTCATTTTATTTAATATAATTTTAGCCAATTTTATAAGTTATAGCCAATTTAAAGGAGGTTTTATGAGGGGGAAATTTTTCCTGGTTGTGAGTTTTAGTTTTTTTATTTTAATGTTATTAAATTTGGGTTGTTCTACCCAGAAGGGACAATCTGCTGATTTGATTCTTGTGAATGGCGATATTTACACAGTCAATCCCGAACATCCTCAAGCCAAAGCTTTGGTTATTATCGATAATAAAATTCAGGCAGTTCTTGATTCGAATGAAGAAGCCTTGAAGTGGAAAGGCTCTAAGACTCAGGTTATTGATCTTCAAGGTGCTTTTGTTACACCAGGCATAATAGATGCTCATGTTCATTTTAATCGAGCCGGAGCTTTGATTAATGATGCTAATCTAATGATGGTGGCTGATGAAACCAGTTTGCGTCAGGAAATAAAAAGAGTTGTTAACTTGCTGGATGAAGGAGAGTGGATTACAGAGGGACTTTGGGGAGCCTATGAACAATGGGCTCTGGGGGATGAAGGACAGAAAGAAAAGCAGAACAAGAAAAGTATTTGGCGGCCCCACCGGAGCATGATCGATGATTTAACTCCCAATAATCCTTGTTTTCTCTGCCGTTATGACCGCAAAATGTGGTTAGCCAACACCGCAGCCCTCCAGGCGGCTGGTTTGGAGAACAGTCAGCTGGAAGGCCTGGAGCTAGATAAGGAGGGACGACCCACGGGCATCGTCTGGCGGCCGTCCCCAGCTTTCGATAAAATCTGGCAAGCCCGTAAACCCAAATCCCATAAGCGCCTTCTTGATGAAAATCGAGCCGCCCTAAAGGCCCTCCGTGAGGCTGGGATTGTCGAGATTCACGATATTGCTGTTCCTGATCAGACACAACGTTTTATTGAGCTCCAAGAAAGAGGAGAGTTAACCTGCCGAGTCTGGCTGAGGCCGGATCTCTCTCGAGGTGCTGAATTAAAAGAAAAAGGATTCACTATGGGGCTCCATCCTAAGACAAAGAAAAAAGACCTTTGGTTGCGTTATGGAGCTTTAAAGGGATATGTGGATGGCATTATGGGAACTCATGGTGCTCTATTTTTCAAACCTTATAATGACCAGCCCAATAATTGTGGCCATTGGCGGCGGCACACTTCTGATGACCCCGAACATAAGCAGGGCAATATGGAGAAGATGTATCGTCTAATTAAAATAGGTCTGGAAGCTGGTTTTGTGCCCAATGTTCATGCTATTGGGACTCGCGGTGTAGCTGAGTTACTGACTCTTTTTGAGCGTTTAAAAGCCGAAGGAGTTGATTTAAAAGGCTTCCGGGTGATTCATGCCCAGGTAGTCAGACAGGAGGATTTTTCTCGGTTTAAAAAGTTGGGGATAATCGCCGAGGTTAATCCCTATCACCTTTCTGATGATATGAGGTGGATGGAGGAGCGCATTGGCCATGAGCGTTGTCGAGGGGCTTATGCTTTTCGCTCCTTAATTGATAATGGAGCCATTCTTTGTTTTGGCTCAGATTGGCCGGGTACGACGGTGGCTTACTACCATATGCATCCCAAATATTTGATTTATTCAGCTGTGACTCGCAAAACAATTAAAGGCACTCCTCCTGAAGGCTGGTTCCCGGAACAGCGTATCTCCGTGGCCGAAGCTCTCCAGGCTTACACGATCAACGCCGCTTATGCTTGTTTTGAGGACGATATCCGGGGTTCTCTAGAAGAAGGGAAACTGGCGGATATAACTGTATTTAATAAAAATCTATTGAAAATCCCAGCAGATGACATCTTAAAGACAGATGTTTTAATGACTATTGTTGATGGCAAAATTGTTTTTCAAGCAGAAGAACTCAAATAGCTGAAGTTTCAAAATTTATTTAATTTTCGTTGTTTTGATTCTACCGGAGATAGCCACGGTTATTTTAAATGAGCCGGCTTCATTCTTAACGACGATGGAGGCCAAGGGGGAAACCGTTCCTTGAGGATAAAAGACAGGGGAGTTATTGGCCTTGACTTTTACCCCGGAAAAAGCAGAGAAGTTGAGCATTAGCCATTCTTGAGAAACTGGGTCACGTTTTTCAAGATACATTCCTTGTGGTTGGATATGGCAGCGGAGAGCCGAATTTTTCAGGATTGCTAGATAACGAGCTTGGTTTAATTTCATCTGAATGCTCCAAACTGCCCGGCGAAGTTGATAGCGGTGAGAATTTTTTAATAGTGAGTAAGAGGTCAAACTAGTAATAATTCCCAGAATGAGGAGGCCCAGGAGAAGTTCAAGTAAGGAGTAACCTTTTCGTTGTGGGGAGAGGGCTCTAATCATAATTCCCCTCCTTCCATTCCTGTGGTTGCAGAAGAAGTAAGGCCAGAAGAGGTTGTTGAGTTAAAGGAAATGCTTCTCCTAATGAATCGTTTATCCTGGGGGGTTGGTGAAAGATGTTGAGAGAAGAGCTTTTCAAATTTAATTGGTCAGTTTGGAGACTGCCCATTAGATTGACCGTGGTTAATTTTCTAGGATTGTTTGTCGTATTAAGAGAAACTGTCTTCAGATGAGCCTGGATGAGTAGTTCCTGGTCTTCCGGGGATTGGAGATGGATCTTTCCCGAAGTTTTTTCACCGCTAAAAAGCTCCTGGCCGCAGGCCCAGATTATTAACTGAGATTCTTGTCCTTTTAGGTAGGGAATATGCTCTTCTAAATTAAGTCCCTCTTGGTAGAGATGAGAGGTTATGGTTATTTCCTCTGCACAGAGAAAGGTGAGGGTTATTCCCTGGAGAAAACAGGGAATTTTCTCCTGAGTGGGTAGCAGTTTCTTTTCTGGGGTGATGACGCCTGCTCCGAGGGCCTGGACTGAGCCGTTGATAATCACCATCCCTCGGGGCAAAAGGGTAAATGACTCTAATCCTTGAGGTGTTTGGAACTCGGTAATTTTCTGGGCCGGTGAAAAGCGAAGCTGCCAGTAGGATGATTCCTTTTTGACTTGAATAATTTGATAAGAGGAATCAATTCCCAGGAGTAATTCCTCAACATCGCCTTGGATAAAAAGACCACCTAAGCCCAGATCGTCTCGGATAAGATAGACCCCAGGAGGAATAGCTTCATTGGCCGGCTCCAGTCCTAATATTTCGCGAAAACGGCTCCGAGAGAAGTCTTCTGGTTCGAGAACTCCAATTTTAAGATTCTCAGCCAACCATTCTTGGGGTTCTTTAGTGGCGAGTTTATCTGGGGGAAGTATTATTTTTCTGGGTTTAAAAATAGAGGTTTCTCTGGAAAAGAGATTGATTTTCTTTTCAATTTCTTCTGCTTCTCTCGATGAGGGTTCACCCTGGTAAAGGAAAGGAAACCAGGCGAGAGGCAAACGACCGCAGCCCAGCCGGACCTGAAAACTTAATTGAGCTGAGGAATCAGAGGAAAGAGAACCTTGGTAACCTTTTCCTTCCACCACCAATTCATATTCGGCCACCCAGTAGTGCTGGCTTTTATAGAAAGAATCAAGTTGAGAGACAATTTTGCTTTTCCAGCCGAAGAAGCGAAAACTTTGGTCATCCTGGGGGATAGGGAGTGGGCCGAGGAGATCTTCCATCTGTTCGGGAGGAAACGAGGCTTTGCTTAGAGAGTTAAACCTGACTTTATTTTCTTCTAGAAAAAGAAAAGGATAAAATCCGTCAAAATATTTTCTTAGAGAAGGCAAAACCCACTTAACCCCGTTTTCAGCGGCTAGCTCCCGGAGCCATTGATTGCGGCGATATTGATGGCTTTGGAGAAAAACCTGAGTGTTAATCAAAGCCCCCAAGCCGAGGGTGGCCAATAAAATAAAGACAAAGATGCATAATAGAGTAGCTGAACCCCTTTCAAGGCGATAAGAATTTTTAATTTCCGGCCGCTTCATGGACATTGGCCCACCTCCTGTGCAAAGATTTTTCCGCGAAGGGCTTTATTCTTTAAAAAGATGATTGTTTCTAGGGGGCGGTCTTTTTGGTCAGCGGAAATCAATTTGATTTTTAGTAAATTGGTTTTTTCTTCGAAGGAGAAAGAAGCTGCTTTGAGGTCTTCAGCTAAAGGTTGGGGCGAGCTGGTATTGAATTTAATGCGGAGCTGGTTTTTGGCTGAATCAAAAAATATTTTTATTTCCCGCAAAAGGATTATCGCTGTAAGGTCTTTCTGGTAGCCGTGGAGCAGTGGGGAAGCCAGGAGAATTGAGTTGCGATTTATTTGGCGAAGCTTTTTGATTTCCCCTTTCTGATGGTCATGGAATAAAAGACTTCTTTTGGAGCTGATTTTCCTTGGCCAATTGAGTTTAATCAGAGTTTGGCCGGCCACCAGGTCTGTTTTTGGCTTTATTTTCTCTTCGCCTGACCTTATTAAAATGGAATTGGTCGTTATTTCCAGAGGAGTTATTAAATGGAGAGAAACGGCTTGCCTCAGATTTATTCCCTCAGTGAGGAGTTCTCTGGTGATTTTATCCAGGGCTACCCTCAGGGAAAGGTGGATCTCTTCTTGA
>Ga0190336_1000113_pt1 | contig 14914 bp, 11 predicted proteins | sample 487204910_MG_FD_161651 | JGI IMG/M metagenome (GOLD analysis project Ga0190336, IMG submission 161651) | Hydrothermal vent sediment bacterial communities from Southern Trench, Guaymas Basin, Mexico - 4872-04-9-10_MG | ecosystem: Environmental > Aquatic > Marine > Hydrothermal vents > Sediment ...
AATCTGGATTGGACCTCCGGCCGGAAGATTCTAAATCTTATTCAGACTCTCCATCGAGAAAAGGGACTTTCCTCGATTATCGTCACTCATGATGAAAAAGTGGCCCGGTTTTGTGAGAAAATTTACTTATTGGAAAAGGGACAATTGAAACCAATTAAGCTCAAAATGAGTTATGATATTGATGATAAAGAAGGTGAGGTGGGTTGAGGTTCTGGTCAAGAGGCGGTCGGTAGGATTAAATTTTTTTATCTTCTTAAGAATCATATTGTTAGAGGCCATCCCCTGGAAATTTAATTATATTTGTGGTATAAGGAGATAGCCAGATGAGAAAAGCAGTTGTTTTATTGATTATCCTGGTTTTAACGGGTGGTTCTTTTTTATTCGGCCAGGAAATTGTAGAGAAAATTGAAATAATCGGGAATGAGCGGGTTACCGAGGAAACCATTCTTTATTACCTTTCCTCCCGGGAAGGGGATTATTATAACGAAGACCTGATTCGTCGTGATTTTAAAGTTCTCTGGTCCACGGGATTTTTCGCTAATTTAAGAATTGAAGAGGAGCAGGGAACCCGCGGTAAGATTATTAAGGTCATTGTTGAAGAGAATCCGATCATTAAAGATATTATTTTCAAAACAGGTAAAAAACTTAAAGAAAACGACATTATTGACAAATTAAAAGAACATGATGAGTACATTCTGCCCTATTCTTATTACAGCCCCTTCAAGGTGGAGAGAATTAAAGCCCGCATTGAAGAACTTCTTCGGGAAAAAGGTCTGACTCAAGGAAAGGTTGATATAGCTCTCAAAAAAACAGGTAAAAACGAATTAGAAGTAGTTTTCAATATTGACGAAGGCCCCAAGATTCGAGTAGGTGAGGTGGTTTTTGTCGGGCGGCCTAAACTTCCTCAAAGCGTGCTCCTTTCGGCTTTGAAAGAAAATAAGAAACACGGACTTATTTCCTGGATAAGAGGCAAAGATACTTTCAAACCTGATAAATTGAGCGAAGACCTTCAAAATATCAAAAAGAAGCTGCAAGAATATGGCTATATGGAGGCGACCATTGGTGAGCCTCGGGTGGAAGATGTGGTCAAGAGATCGATTTTCTTCAAGAAACAAGTAATGAAGAAACTGATTATCCCCATTGATGCCGGTTATCGTTATCGGGTTGGGGAAATCAAGATAGAAGGAGCCAAGGTCTTTTCGGCGGCCGGTTTGCGGAAGATGATCAAGCTGAAACCGGGTCAATTATATAATACTAAGGTCCGGGAAAAAGCCGTGGAGGATATTGGAGAGCTTTACCGGGATTTTGGTTATCTTTATGCCCAGATAATGCCGGTTGAGAATCTCGACCCCAAAAGAAAACTGGTTAATGTTACCTTCAATATTTATGAAGGCGAGGTAGTTTATCTCCACCGTCTGGAGATAAAGGGCAATACCTATACCAAAGATAAGGTTATCCGGCGGGAGTTGCTACTGCGGGAAGGCGACCGATTCAGTTTGTCCCTTTTTAAAGATAGTTTGTTGCGGATGAAGCAATTGGGACTGGTGGAGCTGGAAAAAGATCCGGATATCAGGCCCAAGCCCGATGATCCCACCCAGATAGATGTGACTCTTTATGTTAAGGAGCTGCAGCGGAATAACATCCAATTCACCGCGGGCTATAGTGGTTATTACGGCACCTTTGTCGCCTTGAGTTATGAAACAGTTAATTTCATGGGCGCGGGTGAAAACCTTAATCTGATGTTCCAGTATGGAAAAAATCTTAAGAATTATTCCTTTGGTTTTACTGAGCCCTATATTTTCGACCGACCCATTTCCCTGGGATTCAGTATTTATGACCGGTTTATGATTTATCCGGGATTATTCAATCAAAAAACAAAAGGCATTAATCTTCAGTTTGCTGCCCGCGTCAAAGGGTACTGGCGCTTGAACCTGGTTTATGGTTTTGATTATATCAATGTTACCCTTCCTTCAGAAGAAGACCAATTTTACTTCTATGACCCCTATTTTTACGGTGGTTATTATTCGGGTTATCCCTATTACTATCCAGCCGGTTATATGTATGGACTGGGTCGTTATCACATGAGCAGTCTCTCGGGCACTATTTATCGCTCCACTGTGGACAGTCCTTTAACTCCCAGTCGGGGCACCATGTATCTGGCGGGAGTCAAATTTGCTGGTTCTTTCCTGGGCGGGGATATCAGTTTAGTCAAACCGCGTTTTGAATTTACCCATTACCAGCCTCTTTTCCGCAATCAAACTCTGGGACTCCATCTGGAGTATTCTTTTATTAGACGTATTGGTGATTCTCAAATTCCTTTCTGGGAACGATTCTTCCTCGGCGGAGAGATGTCCATCCGCGGCTATGACATTTATTCTATCGGTCCCCGGAGTGAATCGGGCTCTAATATCGGCGGCGAGAAGTCGATTGTTTTCAATGCTGAGTATATTTTTAAAGTTGGGGGACCATTGTATCTCATACTTTTCTACGACGTTGGCAATGCGTATGCCCCTAATCAGAAGATCAATATTCATAATCTGTATTCTTCAACCGGGCTGGAATTCAGGATTTTTGTACCGGCTTTGCGGGTGCCTTTTCGGTTGATTTTTGCTTATAATAATCCTAAACTACCGTATAGAGATTCTAATTTCCAATTCCGGTTTGCTATTGGAACAACTTTTTAAAGAATCAATCAAACTACAGAAAATTCCTTAAAGGAGGAGTGAGATGTTAGGAAGAAGTAGAAGCCAATTTATTTTACTCATCACGGCTCTTTTGCTTCTGGTTAGTTTTGGTTTTTCTCAACAGCAAAAACCGCTTAAAATCGGTATAGTCAATTCTCAGGCAGTCTTGGAGAAATCTATTGAAGGAAAGAGAGTGATGAATCAACTGAGCCAGAAAGACCAGGAGAATCAGAAGAAACTGGCTCAAATGGATGAAGAAATCCGTCAGCTGGAATCAAAGTTGAACACTCAACGGATGACTCTTTCCAGTGAAGCTCTGATGCAGTTGACTTCAGACCTGGAGAAGAAGAAAACAGCCCGGCAGCGTTTCGCCGAAGATTCTTACCGCGAGATCCAGGATTTGACCAATCGATTATTTAATAAAATTCAGCGGGAATTACTGCCTATTATTGAGCAGATTGGTAAGGATCTGGATCTGGATGTTATTTTTGATCTGAGAAACAGCGGGGCGATTTACTTCAACCCTAGAATTGATATTACTGAGGAAGTTATTAAAAGGTACGATGCCTCCAAAAAATCTGGCAAGTAATTCCCTGATTGATATTGAAAAAATAAAAGGGATTCTTCCCCATCGTTATCCCTTTCTTTTGGTTGACCGTGTTCTGGAGCTGAAGAAGGGTGAGTCTTTGGTGGCCATCAAGAATGTCACGGTCAATGAGCCTTTTTTTCAAGGGCATTTTCCTCAGTTGAAAATAATGCCCGGCGTATTAATTGTTGAGGCTTTGGCCCAGGCGGGGGGAATACTGGTTTATTATTCTCTGGATGAACCTGAGAATAAATTGTTGGTTTTAAGTAAAATCGAAAGAGCCAGATTCAGAAAGCCGGTCACACCTGGAGACCAATTGCGCCTGGAAGTCAAACTCTTGCGCTTGCGCCTCGGAGTTTGTCAGGTGGAAGGGAAGGCCTATGTTGGGGAAGAATTGGCGGTAGAAGGGGTGGTTACTGCTACGCTGGTTGATATGGGGAAATGAATGACCACGGATGAAGTTTCCATCCATCCAACCGCTGTCGTTCATCCTCAAGCTCAACTTGAGGCCGGTGTTTTTGTCGGGCCTTATTGTGTCATAGGTCCCGAGGTCAGGATAGGACGGGGGACTTATTTAGAGGCGAATGTTCATATTGTCGGCTGGACAACTATCGGCGAGGAATGTCGGTTTTCACCTTATTCCTCGGTGGGTACTGAACCTCAGGATGTAACCTATAAAGGTGAGAAGACTTTCGTGCACATCGGCCATCGGAATATTTTTCGAGAGTTTATCACCATTAATCGGGGGACGCCCAAAGGTGGAGGAGTAACCTCCATTGGTGATGATAACTATTTTATGGCTTATTCCCATATTGCTCATGATTGTCGGGTGGGTCATCGGACGGTTTTTATTAATGGGGCCACTTTAGCCGGTCATGTAGAGGTTGATGACTATGCCACCGTAGGCGCTTTCAGTGCCGTCCATCAATTTTGTCGAATCGGTAAGTATTCTTTTATCGGTGGATATTCAGTCATTACTCAAGATGTCTGCCCATATTTGCGGGTAGCTGGAAGTCGCCCCACTTTACTTTATGGAATTAATGCCATTGGCTTACGGCGGCACGGTTTCACGCGGGAACAAATTAAGACAATCAAAAAGATGATTAAATATCTTTTTTATTCTGAGTTGAATACCACCCAGGCTCTGGAGAAAATCGAGCAGGAGATCGAGCCCGGGCCGGAAAGAGAGGAGATTCTCAACTTTGTCAAAAGTTCCAAAAGGGGCCTGGTGAAAAAGGTTTCTGAGCCATGGACCGAAGACTAGGAGTAATTGCCGGCTCAGGAGAGATAGTTTCTTACCTGTTGGCCAAATTTCGGCGGGAAGGAGGGGCCCTTTACCTGGCCGCCATAGAGAACAACGCCTCAGAGAGAATTTTTTCTCAGGCGACTGAAGCTCGTTGGTTTAAACTGGCTGAGTTTTATGAAATTCTTGATTTCTTTAAGAAGCGGGGGGTGAAAGAAGTATTTATGGTGGGCAAAATCGACCCTCGACCGCTTTTTCAGGCAAGTCAGCCGAATACTTTGCTTGACCAACTGCTGGCTCAATTGCCGGATAGACATCCCCAGAGTTTAATTAAGCTGGTGTTTTCTTTTTTTGAAAACCAGGGAATAAAAGTAGGTGATGTGGCGCCCTATCTAAGGGATTTGTTTTTACCGGCTGGAGTTTTAACCCGCCGCTCACCGACATCTCAGGAAGAAAGGGATGCTGCTTGGGGATTTCCCCTGGCCAAAAAAATGGCTGATTTAGATATCGGTCAGACCATTGTGGTCAAGAACAGAGCTGTGGTCGCCGTAGAAGCTCTTGAGGGTACGGACAAGACCATTCTGAGAGCCGGTGATTTAGCCGGAGCAGGAACTGTGGTGGTCAAGGTAGGGCGCACTTCTCAGGATTATCGGATTGATCTACCGCTGGTGGGTTTATCCACCCTAAAAAGTATGAGTCGGGCGAGCGCCGGGGCTCTTTTTCTGGAAGCAGGCAAAGTCGGCTTTATTCAGGCGAAAGAAGCCATTGAGCTGGCTGATGAGCAGGGGATCGCCGTAAAAATTGTTTCACCTCTAAGTGGAGGAGATTGAAGATGGAAAGAGTTCGAGTCGGGATTATCGGTGTTGGTTATCTGGGTATGCAGCATGCCCGGATCCTCTCCTATTTGGAAGAGGCGGATTTAAAGGGAGTGGCTGATATTGATTTTAAACGAGCTATGCAGATCGGTAACCGCCACGGAGTGAACTATTATAAGAACTTTGAGCAAATGCTGGATGAGATAGATGCGGCTATTGTGGCCACACCTACTTCTGAACATTACGCTATTACTATGAAATTATTGAAAGCCGGGAAATCCGTGCTGGTTGAAAAACCGATTGCTGAGACCGTCGAGCAGGCCGAGGAAATGGTGGCTGAGGCAGAGAAACGAGGTATTATCCTTCAGGTGGGTCATCTGGAAAGATTTAATCCGGCGGTTGAGGCTATCGAGAGTCTTATCACCGAACCCAAGTTCATCGAGGTTCAACGCCTGGGGTCTTTTTCGGCCCGTTCGCTGGATATAGATGTGGTTCTCGACCTGATGATTCATGACCTGGATATTATCCTTTCTTTAATTAAAGATAAGGTCAAGACAATCCGTTCTTCGGGGATTCATGTCCTGTCCGATAAAATCGATATCGCCAATGCGCGCCTTGAATTTGAATCAGGCTGTGTGGCTAATTTAACCGCTAGTCGGGTCCATCAGGGCAAGGTTCGGAAGTTACGGATTTTCGAGCCCACTTCTTACTATTCGATTGATTATATCGACCAGGAAGTCAAGATATTTCCTTTAAACGGTTCCCAGGCGGATGTGAAAACCCTCAAAATCAGAAAAGAAGAGCCCTTAAAAAAAGAGTTGCAGAATTTCTTTAAGTGCATCAAAGACGGCCGCCGGCGTAAAGTCAGCGGCCAGGAAGGCTTACGAGCCCTCCAGCTGGCGTATCGTGTCCTCGAAGAAACCGAAATTTAAAAAAACGGGGGCGTTTCTTCACCTGTCTCTTTTCTCCTGCCTATTTTAATTTTCAACGACCGTCTTATTACGATTTATATCAACTAGAGGAAGGAAAGAGAATTGAAAAACGGGAACGTGTCTTCACCTTTCACCTTTACCCAAAAGGGAAGACTCCTCTAGAAAAAAGTTTTTGCTTAGTTGGTTTAAAATTATCCCCCTTTCTCTTATCTTAATTGAGACTCTCATTAGCCCTTACGGAGGACTGGCTACAGGCAAGATTTTTTGCATAGGCTGACTAAGGAATAATAAAGAATTTTGTTCTTCAAAGGTGATAGGTAAAAATCTCTTATATAAAAAATAGATGGGAATATAAGGGCCATAGATTTAATCCAGTGTCCGAGACCAAGCACAATTGGCAATTATACGGTGTCTTTTTGCCCAGTGTCTGACACTCATAGGTGTAGAGTGTCACATGGTTATGTTTGGTATCAAACACCCAAAATTTATGCGACACAACACAAATTGGCGGTGTCTGACACCAAAATGTTGGACAAAGTAGCTGCCCCCACCAATGTCTGGGGGTGACCGCCAATGATTTGTGAAAGGTGAAGACATGAGCCCGAAATATCTGCCCCCGAAATGTGACCTGCCCCCGAAATGTCTGCCCCCGAATTGTGGCTATTTTCTAGCGATTTTCACCAAGCTGTTGGCGGGAGGTTTGTCCTCCAGCCGCCAGCCGTTCATAATGGCTAATTTCTTCCAGAATTTTTGAGGGGTTTTCTCCTTTTTAAAGATTTCCTGGAGAGTGTCTCTACCGTTGGCTTTGACCAGATACAAACGGTAAGGTCGGGGATGGAGGTATCGGGGATTGGTTAAAGGTCGAAAGGAGCTCTTAATGGAATTAAATTCATTCTCATAGCCGAAATAATCATCCTCTTCAGCGGCTGTCGAGATGGTGAAGATATATTTTTTCTGGCGGAGGAAACTTTGTTTTAAAATTATGGCTCCACTTTCTTCCTGGGGAATTCTGATGGTTTGCTGGAAGGCCTGGAAATGGTTGATGGTTTCTTGACCCCGGGAGAGAATTTCGCCTCTTTCCCACTGGGCGGCTTTTTTCTCGGCGTAATCACCCAGGGGCTCGTTTGATGGTTCGCCTTCTACAAGGAGCACTGCCTTTTTATCGGATGAGATCAAAGTTAAGCGGGAGGGTTGATGGGTTGATTTCCAGCCTCGAGGAAAGTTTAGCTGGAAACCCAGCCGAGGATGGTAAAAAGTTTGTCCTTCGACAAATCCCTGCCGAGGGTCCTGGTCAAAAATAAGCTGGTTGAGTCGGCGAAGATAAGTTGGGCGAGCTACTTTGAGGCGGCTATCCTCAGATTGAAGAAGGCTTCGGGTGTTTCTTATTCTTTCTGAGGTCAAGGGGTGAGTGGAGAGAAATCCGGGTAGCTGGTAACCACCGGAGAGGTCCCCTAATTTTTGTAAAGTGGCAAAGAAGTTAATCAAACTGGCTGGATTATAGCCGGCCCGCCGGCTGTACAGGACCGCCAGGCGGTCGGCTTCCCGTTCATCATCCCGACTGTATTTGAGGAAGAGAAGCTGAATGCCCACACTGGCCAAACCCGAAATTTTAGCCACGGTTTCACTCAAGGCGTTCCCCAGCGCCAGGCCAATCTGAACCAGAAATAAGCGGCTTAATTTTTTGACACTATGGCGGGCGTTGACATGACCCAGCTCATGTCCCAAAACCAGAGCCAGCTCTCCTTCGGAATTGAGCGCCGCTAGCAGTCCTCGCGTGACATAGATATAGCCACCGGGAACAGCGAAGGCATTGATGAGGGGGGTGTCGAGAATAGCGAAATGATACTGGAGGTGAGGCCGATGAGTATGAGGCACCAATCTTTGCCCGATTTGATTTAAATAATCATTTAAAGCCGAGTCATCATAAACACCGAATTGATTCCTGATTTCCCGGTCAGTCTGTTCCCCCAGTTGGATTTCGCTGGATTCCGAAAAGAGCATAATCTCTCTTTTGCCGGTAACCGGATTAACCGCGCAACTAAAAGATATCAGGAGAATAAATAGAAGTAACCAGAGAGATAAAATCCTCCCTCGAAAAATTACCGCCACCATCCTTAAGGATGTCTTTTGTCGAAAATTTTTTCAGGTATTAATCAGGCATTTTAAAGAAGGAATCTTCCAGCCCTGTGTTAAATTTTACTTCAGTGATGGTCATAGTCATAAATTCTTCACCATCCTGGTAAATGGTTAATTTCTGGGGAACCATAACTCCATCGATTTTCTTATATTCAGAAAAGATGGTTTCTGCTTCAACTTCAACGCCCATCTGGTTTGTCGTCCGGGCTTTGGTTTTGTAAACCAGGTAAGTATCCGGGTCGACATAAAGAGTGGCTTTGAAGCCGTCGGAAAAAACTTGCTCCAAAACAAAATAATCTTTTCCATTAATTTTTTCTTTGCCCTTATAAGTGTAAGTTATCCCGTATTTTTCTGGATGGAGGAGAGCGTCATTGCCCAGAGCCTGGCGCCGCATATCATCGCTGGTCTCTGGCGGTAGTTCTTCAGCTGCCCCGGTTTGGGGATTAATCATCCAGGCCGTTTCACCATCGTAGGCCTGGGTTATAGTCATGCCCATGACTTCAGCATCCATTCGCATCATATTGGGTTCTTTCTGGTACATGGTGATTGAACCGGTGAGTCCCATCTGGATCATTTCCATAGTGCCGGTCATCATCGAATCTTTAATTGAGGAAAGTACTTTTTCTCCGCCCTGAGCTTTGATCATCTTCTTGAGAATCTTGGCTGCATCCTGAGCGAGAAGAGGTGAAAGCATAATGGCGAAGAAGAGGGTCAGAGCAATTAAACGCCGATAACCTTTTTTCACGAAATCCTCCTTCTTGATTAGAATTATCAGGATATTGTCCTAGAGAAATTATAGTTTAAAGCTGGGAAAGAGTAAAGCAAATAAAATATTAGGCCGAGAAAAGCCTCGCCCGGGTAATCTTTTTTAACTCCTCAGGCTTCATTTTCAGCAGACGGGCGGCCTCGGTATAGTTGTCTTCAGTCAGAGTGAGACAGAAACGGACATAGTCTCTTTTTAATTCAGCCAGGGTGGGGAGGCGATGACGGTAGGGATTTTCCTGACTGTGGCGAAGATACCTGAGCAGGTAATTATTGAGTAAGTCTTTTTTAGATGAAGCAGGCATCTGGCGGCCTCCTTTTGCTTTTAGCGTGAGCGGACTTTCTCAATCATTTTTAGATTATGCCAGACCACATAACCCATCACGGCGTTACTTAAGGTGGCCAGGAGCCAACCCAGCGTTTTGTTGCGGCGATGGAGTTTTTTCAGGAGTTGATAGTTGAGGTAAGTCAGGCTGGCTTTCACCACCCCAAAGGCAATTTTGTTTTTAACCAGAGGTTTAAGCAAGGGGTTACCTTCGCTCAGGCCCTCATATTGAAGAGCTTTATTGGTGGTGACAAAATCAGCTGCATTAAGAAGGGCCAGAGTAATCAAAGAGGAAGTGAAAAAGGCATTTTCGATTTTTTCAGCCTGTAAATGTGGCTGAAAAAGCCTTTCCGGAGACATCATTTTTATTGGAGTTGAGGATATCTGGGCTTCTGCCTTTAACTCTGGTGAAGTAGTTGTTTCTCCCTGGGGTATTTGGGGAAGAGGACGAAGATTAAAGAAATGGGGCGAAGAATCGGCTTGAATCAAAGAAAACTCCGGGATGACAAAGGAATAATCTTTAGCCACGGCCTCATTTCTTTTTGCTTCGACACTCCAGCCGGGCTGAACCGCGAAAATAAACAGAAGCAGTCCCAGCACTCCGGGAAGAATCTTTTTGGTCCATTTATGTTCTCTCCGCATAGGTGGCCTCCTTGGTTAAATCTCATTTTTCTTAAGAGCAAAAAGGAGGCCAGAATCACCAATTCTCTAACTTATTGAAATAAAAGAAGATAAAAAGGTAGGGAAAATTCCTGTCCGCACAAAAAGTGTTCAGTAACTGAACATGTTTTGGGCGACCAGAGTTAATTAGTTGGAAATAAAGGAGTTAAAAGGAAAGGGGGCTTCTGTTCAGTTATTGAACATATCAAGAGCCTTTATTCCAACGTTCGAGAGGAATATTGTATTTTTTGATTTTATGATAAAGGGTGGTTCGGGAGATATTCAGAATTTTAGCTGTCTGGCGGAGATTGTTGTTGGTTTTTTTCAGCAGGAAAATAATATATTCTTTTTCCAGCTCATCCAGACTGGCTAATTTATTCCGAATGGGAGGAGGAATTCGGGATTCAAGAGGCAGGTAATTCTGTAAGTATTCAGGGAGGTCAGGCAAGTCGATGAAATCGCGGGAAGTTACCAACACTGCTCTTTCCAGAACATTTTCCAGCTCCCGGATATTTCCCGGCCAATCATATTTGAGAAACAGCTTCTGGACATTCCGGGAAACACCCTTGATGTTTTTATTGAATTTCTGATTGAATATCTCCAGGAAGTGGCGGACCAAGAGAGGAATATCATCAGGTCTTTCCCGCAGAGGGGGGAGATGAATTTCTATTTTGTTGAGTCGATGGAAGAGGTCTTCTCGAAATCTACCCTGTTCCACGTCTTCTCTTAAATTCCGACTGGTGGCGGCGATGACTTTGACCTCAACTTTTTTGACTTGACTGGCTCCCAAGGGGCGGAATTCATGGTATTCGATAACCCGGAGCAATTTAGCTTGAATGGAGAGGGGGATTTCGCCAATCTCATCCAGAAAAATTATTCCCTGGTCGGCCTGGGCGAAGAGCCCTATTTTGTCTTGAGTAGCTCCGGTAAAGGCTCCTTTTTTGTATCCAAATAATTCCGACTCAAAAAGATTTTCCGGAATAGCCGTACAGTCGCAGATCACCAGTTCTTTGTTGGCAGTGGCACATAGCTGCCGGATGGCCCGGGCAATCATTTCTTTTCCTGTTCCTGTTTCGCCGGTGATAAGTATCGTCGTAAAATGATTGGCTATTTTTTCAATCAGGGAGAATATCTCCAGCATGGCCGGGTTTTTGCTGACAATGCCGTGGAAGGAATATTTTTTCTCCAGCTTTTTTTCCAGTTGAAAGGTGGCCCGGCGGATGGAGAATTTTTTCCGTATCTGTTTGAAGACACGTTGCAGGATTTCCGGGGAGAGAGGAGTTTCCACATAAATGGAGGCACCCTGGTTAAGGAGCTGAATTTTACTTTCCGTGTCCAGTTCCCGGCCGACGATGATTATTTCCAGGAGAGGGTCGAAATTTTTGACTTTTTTCAATATTTCCAGAAGAGAAGCGAGCTCGCCGGGATAGGGGAGAAGAAGGATACGGATGTTTTTCTCCTTTAGAACCGGAATCAGTTTCTCCGGCTCAGCTTCGAGCAAAAAAAAGTTGAAGTTTTCTTCCGGCGGCAGGTATTTCAATATTTCTGAATGAAAATTTTTATCCCCATAGATCAGCGTAGCGATTGTTTGCTCCCCCATATTCATTGTTGAACCCATTCTAATCAAAATACCTGTCAAGAGCAAGGCATCAGCAGTAATTTATTAAGGTTTTTCACCCGGTCGTCCCCGGAGAAAGCGAAGCCGGATTCTTTGATTGCTTTCTTCATCAATGCGGACAATAGTCCACTTGGTTTCCGCCAGAAAGCGCAGATGTGCCCGGAGATAAGCCAGGCCCTGCCGGCAGAGAAAATCCAGCCACTGCCCGCGGGCGGTTTCGTCCATAAGCTCCGGGGTTTCTTCCAGAAAGGTTATTTTCTGCCGCTCTGTCAGCAGTCTTTCCCTGGAGGAACGCCGCTTCACGTAAAGATTCACCCCCTCATAAAACTCCAAATAATCTAAATGAGGTTGCCAGCGGGCAGCCCAGCGGTAGTAGCGGTCATAGAATTTTTGATTGGCTTTTTTTATCTGGGGGTCGCGGTTTAATTCTTCCACTATTAGTTTTATGATGCCTTCGGTGGCCTGTTTCCAGGGACGGTAGAGGGGCAGTTGAATCCCCCGGACATAAGCAAACCAACCTCGGGGAATCCAGTAGTCCCGGAAAAGATAAGGGGAATAATCGGAGAATTGTTGCACCCACTCGTGGGAAGGATAGCCATGAAGATTTAGATGGATATCAGGCCGCCATTTAGCGAAAAGACTTCCCCGGACTTTCGCTTCAGGAAGCAGGGGATTTTTGGCTCCCACTTGATAGCCGATATCCATCCCCAGTGAAGAGTAGCGGCCGGCGTGAAGACTGTGGTGAGGTGTTAATTTTTGGAGGTCATAGGCCAGGGCGGCCCCATCAGGATTTTCCAGGGGATGAAGAACCAGGGTTATTTTTTTCAGCAGTTCCTGGTATTCCTTTTTGGTGGCGATTAACTCGGCCAGTTTGAGAATGTAGTTGGTGGAGGAGACTTCATTGGCGTGTTGTCGTCCGCTGCCATAAAGCACAGGTTTGGCCATAATCAGCCGCGGCCGGGAGGGGTAAGGCCCCAGGGGGAGAAAAGCTTCCAGCACCGGAATTGGCCTTTTCTCCCGTGACTCGCCGGCAATATACATCCGCAGCCAGGGAGATTGACCAAGCCGGGCGGCCAGTTTCAAGCACATTTCAGGGGAAATAATTTCTTGAGTCGGGATGCTGAAGCTTCCCTCCGCTTCTGCCGGCCGGAGTTTTTCTCGGGAGAGGGGAGGAGATTTAACCGCCAATATTTCCTCTTTTTCCAGGGAATCGCCTTTTAACCTGAGAACAAGTTGCTTAAGATTGGGCCAGGTGAAAGAATTATTTAAATGTCCCTTTTCCACCAGCCGGCGGAATGTCTGGATTATTTTAAGCAGAGTAAAATATTCTCTTTTGTGGGCCGCTTCCACTTCAATGATTAACTTTTCCAACCGCTTTTTTTCTCCATTAAAATAAAAGGCAGGGATCTGGATTTTCTTGGGTTTCAACCGGGGGAAAGTGAATTTTTTCTGACGGGAGGGGCGGTCTTGTATTTGCCATGTTATCTGGAGAAAGGGAGATTTTCCCGGCCAGTCTTCAAAACTAACTTTCACCCGTGGTGGTTCTCCTTCGGTTGAAGGATGAATAAGCGGCATGACGTTGCCCGGGGCATTGTAGCGGGAGGTATCCTCCTTCGGTTCCTCTTCAACCACAACCTCAGTAATTCCCCGGCAAAAATCCAGCGTATCAAAGTAAATTTCATCATGGATTGACTCCAGCGAGCTGATTAATTCTTCATCCAGCCCCAGGCGAAAATCCGGTTCGCTGGCCCAGATTTCCACCAGCAATCGTTTGAAATAGGGTTGTTTAGCCAGAGTGGGCTCCCCCTGAGTTTTCTTGAGAATATATTTATATACTTCGGGAAGAATGTCTTTCTGGTAAAAGTCCCAGATTTTTTCCAGATCCGTGGGGATTTTTTCTTGAAGAACAATTTGGCCGCCTTGTTTAATTTGCAGCCAACCGGTGCTCACGGTGACCTGTCCCCATTCAGGCAAAACATCGAGAAAAGTCCTCGTCGTTGTCTGAGGGGTGAATTGCTCCTCCAGAATAATCCCTCCCTCTTGATTAAAAGCCTGAATTTCATAGGTCGGCGGGGAAGGTTCTTTAAGTTCAAAAACGACCTGCGAGAGAGGCAAATCCAGGGTCTTGGCCATGATTTCGTCGACCGGATAAAGTTCCTGTAACCAGCGGAGGGGTTCGGGGTAAAATCTTTGAGGAGTCTTGCGGTCTACCTTGACCCGGGCGACTTTGATTAGAATTCTTTTGACCCGAGTCTTTTTTAAACGAGGTAGTATTTTTTCTGTCAGCCAGAAAAAGCCCTGCTTGTAAGCCGAAAGCACCTCAACCTCAAAATTGGTCAAGCCGGCTTGAGCCAATTGCTTCTCCAGGGCGGCCTTTATCTTTTGCCTCACTGCCGGCGATTCGCTTAAACCCAGGCTTAAAAAGAGAGGTTTGCTTTTGGCTGATTCAGGTAAGGAGGCGAGAAACCGGGCTACCCGCTGCTGAACTACTTCGCCTTCCCAGGTAAAGGCTTTCTCCCGGGAGAAGACAACCCGGCTCTCCTGGAGATTCACCGGCTTGACGACCAGCTGCCGAGGGTTTAGTTTTTCCTGAAGATAGGTTTGCAGATACTCAATGAACTCAGAGCTTGGCTGCTCAGAGGCCAATTTAACTTCGAGACTCTCTACGGGCGTGCCCTGGAGTTGGTCGATCAGCTCGTCGATTTTTCCCAGGAAGTAAGCTTCGGCGCCGCCTGATTTTCCTTGGAGGAAAGCCTGCAGGTGGTCGGTCAGGTCGCTTATTTGGGGGGCTCCTTCCCGATACTCCTTAAAGTAGGGAAAAGTTCGGCTGAAATATTGAAGCGCCGGACCGAGATATTGGGGCTCCTTCTCCAGAATAACCAGCGCGGCTGAATCATTAAAAGCCCGGGGAATCACCTGGAAAAGCACCAGGTTGGCCTCAAATGAAGGCTTCTTCAATTGGCCCTGTTTAATTAACTTTTGGATCAACCGGTTACTTTGGCCGATAAGGAGGGGAGCCACCAGCCGCTGGGGTTCGGTAATTTCTTTATCCAGAAAGACAAGGGGGAAGGAGGCTCCGGCCGTGTCCAGGACAAAGCGGGAAGCTACCGAGGTAACTTCCTGCAGAGAAAAATCTTGGGGGATGATGATTTG
>Ga0190336_1000116_pt1 | contig 14778 bp, 11 predicted proteins | sample 487204910_MG_FD_161651 | JGI IMG/M metagenome (GOLD analysis project Ga0190336, IMG submission 161651) | Hydrothermal vent sediment bacterial communities from Southern Trench, Guaymas Basin, Mexico - 4872-04-9-10_MG | ecosystem: Environmental > Aquatic > Marine > Hydrothermal vents > Sediment ...
GTTTTGAAGGCACTGACAGAAATTAAAACAACATCTCCAGAAGTTAAAGAAGCATCAGCAGAAGGTGAATAAAAAATCGGTAAATAGGTGAATAGGTTAACGGACTTGCTTATTCGCTTACTATGATTTTCTGGGCTACACCCCAACCAAGGGCAAGCCTTGTGTCCTTTATTGATATACGCACAGGGCCTGGGCGTGAATTACTAAGCACCTTTATGGTAACCCTGGAATGAGCCCCAGGCTAAAGAGTCTTGCTTGTAGACCCCTGCCTGCATTTATGGCTACTACTGTCACTTCCTTGTTTCCACCTACCATACTGAGTGGGATTAAGCCATTCATTTTCCACCTTTAACTGTCTACATTTGTTAATATTAAAATCTTAATTTAAAAATTAAATTTTGTCAAACCTCTTGACAAGAAAAAATTTTTGTGATAAGCGGCTTAACCAAACTAAATTATTTAATTTAGTTAAATTAAATTGATTTAGAGAGAGGTAAAGTGGCATTATTAGATGAGATAAAGCCTGGTCAAGAATGCCGCATTATAAGGGTAAATATAGGCGGTGCTACAGGGCAGCGCCTAAATGTTAGCCCTGCGCATATCATATGTATTGTAGTTTTATGTATTGTAGTAGGATCTTCAAATAGTTTTTCAAAAATGCTTGAAAAAGATACCAATAACGATGGGAATATAGATATGTGGGCCTATTATGATGAAAATGGCAATTTAGTAAAGATAGAAATTGATTCAAATTTTGATGGGAAGTTAAACGAATGGAGGTATTTTGAAAAAGGGGATTTGGTGAGGGTAGAAAGTGATACCAATCATAATGGAAAAATTGATACCTGGAGTTTTTTTAAAGATGGAGAATTAAGGAGGCAGGAACAGGATAAAAATGAGGACGGGATAAGAGAGATAGTTATATTTTTAGATAATAAAGGCAGGAAGGAGAAGCTAGGGTTAGACACTGATGCCAATGGAAAGCTGGATACATTTAATTTTTACAAAGAAGGAAGAATTATAAGGCAAGAGCAGGATAGGAATGGCGATGGGATACTGGATACATGGTTTTATTTTGAAAAAGAAGAACTAAAAGAGGCCCGATTTGATACAAATTTTGATGGAAATGTAGATGCCATAAAATTTTATAAAAAAGGAGAAATCATAAAGGCACAGTGGGATAGCGATTTTGATGGAAAAATAGATACCTGGGATTGCATCAAGGAGGCAAGGCAAGAACAGGATAGAAACAAGGACGGAAAAATAGATGCCTGGCTCTATCTGAACAGTTTGGGCAAGATAACTAAAGAGAAAATAGATACCAATTTTGATGGAAAGGTAGATTTAATAAAACACTATCAAAAGGAGATGTTGATTTCAGAAGAAATAGACTCAAATCACGATGGCCAATTTGATGTGAGAAATGAATATAAAAAAGGAAGCTTATATAGACAACTCCAGGACAGAAATAAGGATGGTAAAATGGATTTATGGATATATTTTTCTAAAATTGGGGAAGTGAAAAAATCACAAATTGATAAGGATTATGATGGTAGGATTGATAACTGGTATTTTTATAAAAATGGAAAACTAATAAGGCATGAACAGGACACAAATAAAGATGGGAAGGTAGATGTATGGGGCTATTATAAGGGAGGTAAACTCAGCTTAAAAAAGAAGGATTCAAATCATGATGGTACCATTGATAAGATAGAGTACTACAGCAAGGAAAGGCTTATAAAATTAGAAGAGGATAAAAATAAAGATGGGAAGATTGATATTTGCTGGCATTATGGAAAAGATAGGAATCCCACCAAGGCTTATAAGGATGAGGATGGTGACGGAAAATGGGAGGTTTTCTTTTTTTATGAAAAAGGGAAGCCCACAAGGGTAGAGGAGGACAGCAATAGAGACGGAAAAATAGATGTCTGGAAGTACTATAGCAAAGAAGGGAGTTTAATTAAGACAGAAAAAGACTTGGATTATGATGGAAGGCCAGATATTGCATTCTAATCCAAAAGAACTGACACAAATGAGGATGTACCCATGATATCGTTTTTAGCCAAAGGCGGGATTCTGGTAATTCCTATCCTCTTTTGCTCTGTAGTTGCCCTTACTATAGTGCTTGAAAGGCTTTATAGATTCAGAAAGCTAAGGATTAAAAATCCAGACCTGCCAGCTAGGGTTCAGAAGGCATTAAATGAAAAAGGGATAGATGAGGCATTATTCATAGCAGAAAATAGCAAGAATCCCCTGGGCAGGGTGCTAAAAGAAGGTATTAAAAGATATCGGGCTGGTAAAGAATGCATGGAAAGGGCTATGGCCTCTGCAGCACAAAGGGAGATAAGAGGGCTAGAAAGGTATTTGCCTGCCCTCTCTACTGTAGGAAACATTGCCCCGCTTTTAGGTCTCTTAGGTACAGTGACAGGGATGATAAAAGCATTTATGGTAATTGAGAGATTAGGAGGAAGAGTAAATGCCAGTGTGCTTGCAGGTGGCATATGGGAGGCCATGCTTACTACTGCCTTAGGGCTTTCTGTAGCCATCCCTACCATAGTAGCCCACAATTATCTAGTAAGTAAGTTGAGAAATTTTACGGCAGTCTTACAAGAAAGACTTAATGAATTTTTGGAAATATTAGATGATAAGGCTTAAAAATAGTGTAAATAGTAGTGCAGAAATGTCTCTTACACCTTTGATAGACATGGTATTTTTGCTAATTATATTCTTTCTTTTAACTACAAGGTTTATCACCGAGGAAGGTATTTCAGTAAAGCTTCCTCAGGCAGATTCCACAACACCCCAAACCCAAAGAGAAATTACAGTTTATGTATCTAAAGAAGGTAGGATATTTATTGGGAATAGAGCAATTACCTTACATCAACTCTATTATGAATTAAGGTCCCTTATAGGCTCTGATAGAGATAAATTGGTAGTAATAAAGGCAGATAGAAATGCGATTTTAAATAAAGTGGTAAAAGTAATGGATGTTGCAAAGACTGCTGGTGCAGCAAGACTTTGTATTGCAACAAGAAAAGAGGGATATGGTGAATAAAAACAAAAATAAGGCTATAAGGATATTTTTTATTATCTCCATGGCACTTCATGCATTTATATTACTTTGCTTTACTGACATATTCTCTGCAAAAACACCTGAGCGAAGGATAGAAGTAGATTTAAGGGAAATAGCAGAGGAAAGTATTAGGTCTCCTGAATTTCCACTTATACCAAGGAGGGTTAATGTAAATTATGATCTAAATCCTATAAAAAATATTGTGCATCAGCAGGTAAAATATAGGCAATATCCAAAGACCATCGTAGAATCTATTAAAGAAACAAAATATAGGCCTATTTCAGTAGCAAGTATATCTAATTTTTTCCCAGAACATTATGATTTTAATAATACCAATAAAAATAAAGGAAAAGTTTCTCCACTTTTTTATTATCAGCAACTTATTAAACAAAAGATTGAAGAGAACAAAAGATACCCGTTACTTGCTAGAAATAAAGGGATTGAGGGTGAAGTATGGGTAAAATTTGAGATTTTAAAAAATGGAAAGGTAAAAAATATAAATGTAGTTAAATCTAGTCGTCATCAAATTTTAGATAACGCTGCTATAGAAAGTATTAAAAAAGCCAATCCATTTCCTCCTTTTCCAGAAGGATTAAAAGAAAGTTCATTGGTTATAAATATATGCCTACGTTTTGAATTGAAAGGATATGCACGGAGGTAAGAAGATAGAATAAATAGATAAGATAGAATTTTAAAAATGCGGAAAGCAGCCCTGGCCAAAGGAAACCTGCTTTCCGCTTGCGGCACCTGGTAATTTTTTAACCAGGCCCACTTTTTTATAGCAACAACAGCGTTGGTTGTCAATTGATTGAAAAGGAGGGAATTATGAAAAATTTAGTAATTTGCTTTCTATTGGTCTTTCTCATTGTTACCATGGTTGAGGCACAAGAAGAAAAGCCAAAGGAAATAGAAATAGGAGAAGTGGTAGTAACTGCCACCAGAACAGAAAGACCAGTAAAAGATGTGCCTAACAGCGTCACCATTATAACCAAGGAAGAGATGGATAAGATGCATGTAAAGACAGTAGATGATGTATTGAACAAGGTGGCTGGTATTAGAATAAAGCGCTCTATGGGGCCTTGCACCACAAGCAGTCACGCTGTGCTTTTGATGAGAGGTACAGGCTCTTCAAAGCGGGTATTGGTGCTTAAAGATGGCATTCCCTTAAACGATATGTATGGAGGTTCTGTTCAAGAGTTTAGCACCCTTTCTACTGAGGATATAGAGAGGATTGAGATAGTGAGAGGGGCAGGTTCTGCCCTTTATGGCTCTAATGCCATGGGTGGTGTGATAAATATTATTACCAGACCGCCTAAGGAAAGGTTTGAAGGTGGCTTGAGCTACGAAGGGGGTGAGATGAATACCCATATCTATAACTTTAATATAAGCCGAGCAACTGACTGGATTGGATTTCGCCTCTCGGCAGGTGGCAGAAATACCAATGGCTATCAATATAAAAAGAAATGGAAGGATTATTACAAAAAACCAGAGACAGATAGGTATTATGTATCACCAGAAGTGGATTTTAAATTGGGTAGATCAAAGCTTAAATTTGGGTTTGAATACTTTGATGAAAATGATATTCATGCTGCCCCCACTTTATATGATTCAGATAGAGATACATATAAATATCACCTTGATTACAGTATCCCGATCTCAGATATAGATTTCAATGCCAAATTTTACTACTTTGATTATGAGTGGAATAATGAGGCATACAAATATAATAAAAGCACAAAACAATTTGATAAATTCTACTATAAAGCCGACGTTCCTAAGGACAACTGGGGGCTTATGCTCCAGGCAAGCAGAAAGATAAAGGGGCTTCTTTTTACCATAGGCTCTGATTTAAGATGGGGGAAGTGTAAATCTCATTATCTATATAAAGAAGGGCCAAGGGATTTTGAAGGACGGCAAAAGCAATATTCTTGGTTTTTACATGCAGAATGGCCCCTATTAGAAGAGAAATTGATCGTTAGTGCAGGTATCCGCTATGATTGGTGGAAAAACTATGATGGCAGGTTTTATGACAATACTACTGGGAAGGAAATAGGTTTTGAGTATCCAGAAAGCACTGAAGACCGCTGGTCTCCCAAGGCAGGATTGGTTTATCATTTAACAGAAGACACCAGGTTTAGGACATCTTTTGGCACGGGATTCAGGGCCCCAGACCTCTATAGCCTTTATAGGTCAGGTCCTCATGGGGCAGCGCTCTTTGAGATAGGAAACCCAGACCTTAAGCCTGAAAAGATGACCTATTCTATAGATTTTGGGTTTGATACAAAGCCTTTTTATGAATTATTTAAAATAGCTGAAGATTTTAATCTATCTTTTACTGCCTATTGGAGTGGTTTTAAGGACTTCATTACTAAGAAGGTTTTAGAACCAGAAGAAATACCCCCTTATTTTACACCTGAGGAAGAGCAGGAAGTAAAACAAAAGGTAAATGTGGGGAAAGTGCATATTTATGGCATTGAAACTGAAATAGATTATACATTTTTAAAATATTTTAAAGTCAATGTTAATCATACCTACAACATCTCAAAAGTCGTAGAACATCCTTTGGCACCTGAAATAGAAGGAAAGTTACTTACTTATACGCCCCGGCACATAGTAAACTGGAGCATAATTTATGATAACCCCAAGTTATTTACTATAAGTCTATATTGCACCTATATGGGAAAGGTCTTTTATGATGAAGAGAATAAAAAGCCCATTGAAAGTTATGTAGTGGGTGACTTAAGAGTTTCCCGTATTATACCACTGCCCAAATATATGAGGGGTACTATGAAGGCCTTTGTAAATGTGGATAATATCTGGGATGAAGAATATAGGCACTATTACTATTATTATCTTCCAGGCACCACTGTAATGGGCGGATTAAAATACACTTTTTAGGAATATGGGAGAGAACATAACTGAGGGGAGGATTTATTTATCTACTGATATTATTTACCCTTTTAAAGCCAATTTCACTATATAGCCAAACAAAAGCAGAAAAGATTGTTATCACTGAAAAGGATATAAAAGAGATGAAGGTACATAGTGTTGTAGATTTATTAAATCAGATTCCAGGGGTAAGGGCTACAAAGACCTCTGTCAATATAAGGGGTTTTGGTAGCAAAGAGGTTTTGGTACTCCTTGATGGAAGGCCTTTAAATGACCCTTATTCAAGAAGCGTTAATCTAGAAGGCATATCTATAAATGACATAGAGAAGATTGTCATTGAAAAGGGAAGTGGGGCATTGAGGTATGGGGCAAATGTTACAGGCGGTGTGATACTGATATTTACCAAAGAGGTAAAAAAGAAGACCACAGCCCATATGGATGTCTCTTATGGGAGATTTAACACACCAAGAGGTGAATTCAATCTTAGGTGCCCTTTAAAAATAATGGATGCCTCATTTTCTTTAAATGGCACTAGAACAGATGGGTTTCGTAAAAATGGATGGGGAAGGAATCTGGGGACAGCCATTAAATTAAAAAGAAATAAATTTACCCTCTCTACTCAATATGCCACATTAGATGAGGGGTATCCAGGCCGCATCTATTCTCCCACACCAAGGGCAAAATCTAAAAGAGACGATTTGGGCATTGTCTTTCTTGCCAATTTTGATAATCTAAAAAGCAGGTCTTATTTTGATTATTTTTACAAATCCCATAAAAATCCTGATATTTCCTTAGATAAAGATATGACTTGTTATGTCTTGGGGCAGGGTTTACAAATTACCTCTCCTTTTGACGCCGGTATAGATAGCAGCCTTAATATAGTCAAAGGAAAAGATATCAAATCCCACAAAGAAGGTGATTTTGCCCTTTATGGGTCAAAAGACGGGTCTTTTTTAGGGATTAGCTTTGGTCTTGGCTTAAGGGCTGACTGGCATTCAGAGTTTGGTTTAACAATTGACCCACAATTTAAGCTAAGTGGTAGATTTTTACCTATTGAATTTGAGCTCTTTATCAATCGCTCCCATAATGTCCCTACTTTCCATCAGAGGTTTTATGAAACCACATTTATCAAAGGGAACCCTGACTTAGATATGGAGAAGGCATGGAATTATAAGCTTTGTCTATCTAATAAGATAAACAAACTGTTTCAACCAAGTTTAACCCTTTTTTATAGCGATATAAAAGATAGAATTACCGCCATTAAAGGCAATGATGGCATTATAAGGTATAAGAATCTAGGTTCTACAAGCAAAAAGGGTATTGAGACCACAATAAACTCTGAAATTTCCCCCTTTTTATCCTTTAATGTAAGCTATATTTATCTTATAGCCAAGGATGAGAGAACTGGTAAATTATTGCCTTATCAGGCAAAGCATCGCATCCAATCAAACCTTTATTTGAAATTAATACCAGATTTGACTGTCACATTTCATGGATATTATGTCTCAAGGAAATTTTGCAAGCCAGAAGAAAAGGAACCTCTATCCCCATATTTTGTGCTTGATGTAAAGATTGCCTTTAAATTAAAGGATTGGGAGCCTTATATAGAAATAGACAATTTATTAGATAGATACTATGAGCCCCATGATGGTTACCCTGCCCCAGGCATAACCTATACATTTGGGATAGTGAGGGAATTTTAGATGATTATTTATTTTTGGGCAATAGGCACCTTGTTTATGGTCTTAATCTTTGCAACAAAGGCAGGACTTGTAGCTGGCTCTGCTCATTTAAGTAAACTAAAAATAATATCTTTGGCCTTTTTGTATGGCATGCTTTCATTTTTAATGGGTGTTATCTTAAAGGCATTTAATCCCCTTGATTATTTTCAATTCTTCCAGAAATTCACATCATATGGGGTATTGCTGCATATATTCCTCTCTTTTGGCCTCTTTGCCTGGGGCCTTTATACCATAAGGTCATTTGTAAATGAAAATATAAGGACAAAAAAGGTAGGTTATCTTTTAATGTTTCCCTGCCCTATTTGTTTATCGTCCATGCTTTTAAGCACCTCTATATTTTCGGCGATAACTGGTATTTCTGCCATTAAGGCTAGCGCTTTAATAAGTGTAATATTTGTGGTAGTAATTCTTACCTCAGCCCTTTTATTCAAGCATCTTAACCCAATCATAGTTGGATTTTCTACGCTTATGCTTGGCCTTTATTTTGTTATCTCTATCTTAGTCGTGCCTGTTTATAGCCAGTATAAAGCCATTTTTTCCTTGACTCAATCCACTGCCAAATGGGATTTGTCATTGCCACAGCTTATGGGAATTTTGAGCATTGCTCTTTTATTTTTTGGCATAGGCTATCTAAAAACAAAAAAAGAGATGGGAAAATGATATTAAGTTATTTACAATCTGCCCTTTATTTAATCATGAATGCCCTTTTGTATCCGGTTATGGCTCTACTTTTGGCCTTTTTTATCTGGATATTAGTCTTATCAGGTGGTTTTATCTCAGAGTGGTTATTGCGAAAAAGGATACAAAATCCTGAATGGCTGGCAGCAAAACTTTGCAATGAAATTTCTCATGCTACCTATGACAGGGCCTCCCAGCAAATCAATGCATACCTAGAGGGGATAAGATTCGGAAATCTGTGCTGGAAAAATTTTTTAAGAGAATTGGCAAAAGAAATCACAGAGAAAAGAGAGCATCTGGATTTAGTTTTAGAGAACCTGTTACAAGAATATCAGATAAAGGTAGAAAAATTGCTGGATAAGACCCGAATCCTGGTAAGAATTGGTCCTATGCTTGGTTTAATGGGCACCCTTATCCCTATGGGGCCAGCCCTTTTGGCTTTATCTCAAGGAGACCTTACCCGCATGGCAAATAGCTTAATTATTGCCTTTAGCACCACAGTAGTGGGCCTGGCCATTGGGGGAATAGCCTATGTCATCTCTACAATCAGACAAAGGTGGTATGAAGAGGATATGAAGGACATCTCTTATTTTTCTGATTTAATTACCAAAAATTTAAATAAGGAGGAGTTAGATGGAATTTTTAAAGAGAAGAAGAGAGAAAAATAAATCACTCGCCCATAAAGAAGACCCATTAGGTGGAATAGCAAATCTGTTTGATGTAGCCATGGTGTTTGCCGTAGGCCTTATGGTGGCCATAGTAAGTGCCTATCATTTACATGAGATATTTTCTGCTGATGAGCTTACTTTGGTTAAGAATCCTAACCAGCCAGGCAAAATGGAAATCATTACCAAAAAGGGAAAAGAGATTAAGGTGCAGAAGTTAACCAAGGAAATGGCTGAAGGGCAGGGAATGAGATTGGGAATAGCTTATAAGTTATTAGATGGTCGAGTAGTTTATATTCCGGAGGAAGAGGAGAGATAGAGGTTTGGGGAGTCTATAATGAATTTTGATATTGGGATGATATCAATTTTATCTGGTGCTTTCTTACTGAGTATGATTCACGCAATAATGCCGGATCATTGGATTCCTGTAGTTATGATCGGCAAAACTGAGAGATGGTCAAAAAGTTTTTAGCAGTTATTTTAAACGCATGTATTATCACAATATTGATGGTTCCGGCTAACACCGGTGCATTGAACACAAAAAAGATGGCTTTCTTCATTCCTGAGACTGCCACTAAAGTTATGGCAGAAGGAATATCAAGGTTTAAGGAAGAATATCCTGCACTGGCTAAAAAAGTAGATATAGTGGTGTATCCTGGCAGGGATTTGGAGGAAAAGGTGGTAGAGCCTGATTTGTCTGATGCGGATATTATTTTTTTATACCACATGAACTACAAGGTTATGCTCGATATGGAGAAAGACTTAAAAATAGCCAGAGCCAGAGGGGCTAAGGTTATCGGTCTTGGTGGACACGATGTATTTCGAGTAAAAGGCTATTATAATGTGGATGTGGCAACCTATCCTGAAACGGTTGCCTATTGGGAATATAGCGGCCTGGAAAATGTGAAGCGCCTAATAGTATATCTCTTGCATGAGTTTGCAGGAATGGCGGATCTAACAGTTGAACCTCCTATCGAAATGCCTTTAGAAGGTATCTATCATCCTGACGCACCTGGCTCAAAGGTATTTGAAACGCCTGAAAGTTACCTGAAATGGTACAAAACTTCAGGTCGCCTTAAAGATGCTCCACGAGTGGGACTCCTTGCCTACAATAACTTGAAGGTTGGCGATAACCAGATTGAGAAGACTATAATTAGGGAATTGGAAGAAAGTGGCCTTAATGTAGTTTGCACCATCGGCTATCCTGCTGAAGAGATGTTTCAAAAATATTTGATAAAAGAAGGGAAACCATATGTTGACATCATTATTTCTCTTATGTTTTCTCACCCTAAAGAGAAAAGCACTGAGTTACTTAAAAAGGCAAACATTCCTATAATAAGGGCGGTCTCCCTCTATAATAAGATTGAGGAGTGGGAAGAGAGCCCACAGGGGGTAGAGGCATTTCAGTTAGCTTCTCAGATATTCCTGCCGGAGTTAAGCGGTCTCATCGAACCAATTGTGGTGGGCGGCAAACGTATCTTTTTTGATGAGAAGACCGGTGTAAAGATAACGGAGCGGGTCCCTGTTAATGAGAGGATTGAAAAATTGGTGAAAAGGGTAAAATCGTGGTTAAGATTAAAATACCTTCCTAATTCTCAAAAAAGGATTGCCATTATTTATTACAATCACCATACAGGGAAACAAAACCTTGGTGCAAGCTACCTTGATTTATTTGAGAGCCTAAAGGAACTTTTAGGTGCTCTTAAAGAGGCAGGTTATTTTTTGGGTGAAGGAGCTTCTTTTACTAAAGAGACTTTGCAGGATATGATTTTAAGGCAGGGAAGAAATATTAGCACCTGGGCACCAGGGGAATTGGAGAAATTGGTAAAAAGCGGTAATATCGTTTTGATACCAGTAAAAACATATAAAGAGTGGTTTAATAAACTTCCTACAAATTTTAAAAGAAGTGTAATAAAAAAATGGGGCAGCGTCGATAAGACCACCCTTATGACCTGGGAAGACAAAGGAAACAAGAAAAAATACATTGTTATCCCAGGGCTTAAGCTTGGCAATATCTTTCTTGGCCCCCAACCTACCAGGGGCTGGCTTGAAGAATCAGAACGTCTTTATCACGACATAACACTGCCTCCCCACCACCAGTATCTTGCCTTTTATCTCTGGCTAAAGCACGGGTTCAAAGTAGATGCGGTTATCCACTTTGGCAAACATGGCACCCTGGAATGGACTCCTGGAAAACAGGTGGGATTGTCTGAAAATTGTGCCCCTGATGTATTGATGCAGGACATCCCGGATATTTACCCCTACCTCATGGATGATGTCGGGGAGGGACTCCAGGCCAAAAGAAGAGGATACGGGGTAATCATAGACCATATGATACCAGCCATAAAGATGTCCGGTCTTTATAAAGAATATGCAAAGATAAATGAGCTTATTCCTCTTTATGAACAGTCAAAAAATCAAACCCCTGCAGTAGCAGAAAGGTATAAAGAAGAGATATTGAAGCTGGCCAAAGAATTAGGAATTGGAAAGGACATTGGAATAGACCTAAATAAGGAACATTTTGGTGCTCTCTTGGATGCCCTCCATGATTATCTTGCCGAGATAAGGAGCCAGAGCATGCCTTACGGCCTCCATATACTGGGAGTTTCTTTAAAAGGCGAGAGCCTTGTCAGTATGGTGATGGCCATGCTGAGCGTGGAAACGGATATCCCTTCTATTCAGGAGATAGTTTCAAATATCCTGAAGATGGACTGGAAAAATATGAAAAAACATCCAGGTAAACATATTAAAGAGGCGGAAAAGATAGAGACTATCTGTGAGGTTTTACTAACAAAGGCCATTCTTGAAAAGATGCCTTTGGAAGAAGCCTTTATTAAGAGCCTTGGTAAGAATTATGCCAGCGCATCTTCCAAAGAAAAGAGATGGTTAAAAGAGATCATAAAACGGGGAATTGACTATGCCGAAAAGCTCGGCCAGTGCGACCAGGAGATTAAGAGTATTCTTAACGGCCTCAATGCAGGATATATCCTTCCAGGACCTGGGAATGACCCTATCCGCGCCCCTGATGCCCTGCCAACAGGTAGAAATTTTTATGGTTTTAATCCAGAAAAGATTCCAACTAAGGCTGCCTGGAAGGTAGGCAAAAAATTGGCAGATGACCTGATAGAAAGTTATCTAAAAAAGAATGGAAGGTATCCACACAAGATTGCTCTTGTGCTTTGGGCTACAGAGACCTTACGGCACCATGGCATAATGGAATCAAAGGCCCTTTATCTTATGGGAGCAAGGCCGGTGTGGGATGGCAGGGGTTATGTAAAGGGTGTGGAATTGATACCTGAATCGGAATTAAAGAGACCCCGCATCGATATCCTGGTTTCTGCCTCCGGGCTATACAGGGATGTCTTTCCCATCCAGATTGGCCTGATTGACGATGCTGTACAGCTTGTAATCAATGCAGAAAAAGAAAAATATGAAAATTTTGTCAGGCTGCATACCTTAGAAGCCGAACAAGTATTTAGAGAAAAGGGTTATTCAGAAAAAGAGGCAAAGGAATTTGCCCGCTACCGTATCTTCGGTGCACCTACAGGAGGATATGGCACAGGTCTTGATCAGGCAATACCTGCTAGTGGCACATGGGAGAAAGAAGATAAATTGGCCGAGCTTTATATTAACAGGATGAATTATGCCTATGGCAGAAACGTTTGGGGGAAAAAGTCTAAGGATGCCTTTAAAGAGGCATTAAAGGGAACAGATATGGTAGTTCATAGCCGCTCCACAAACCTGTTTGGTGTTCTAGATAATGATGATTTTTACCAGTATATGGGTGGACTGGCCATGGCAGTGAGGAGTATCTCAGGGAAGACACCTGAACTATATGTATCCGATGCCAAGGACCCATCTTCTCCTAAGATGGTAACTTTTGCCAGATTTATGGGGCTTGAGACCAGAGCCCGTTATTTTAATCCTAAATGGATTAAAGGCATGAAAGAACACGGCTATTCAGGGGCAAGTGAGATGGCAAAATTTGTGGAGTACTTATGGGGCTGGCAGGTAACTACCCCAAAAGAGGTATCAAAGGAGATGTGGGAACAGGTATATCAGGTATATGTAGAGGATAAATACGGGATGAAATTAAAGGAATTCTTTGAAAAACACAGCCCATTTGCCTATCAAGCCATTACTGCCAGGATACTTGAGGTAGAAAGAAAGGGGTATCAAAAGCTGGATAAAAAATTACTCCAAAAGATTGCCAGGGATTATGTAACCTCTGTGGCCACCCAGGGAATGGCCTGCTGTGAGCATACCTGCAATAACATTGCCCTAAATCAGCTTGCCGCCAATATCTTATCTATACCTGGTCTGGTCACCCCAGAGACCATGCTTAAGTTTCAAAGTCAGGTTAAGTTGACCACAGGACTTGATATCAAGACACCAGATTGGGTTAAGGAGGCGAAGAAAAAGGAGGTTGAGGCCGGTGCAGGGAGAGCACCAAGTAAAGTCAAAGAGGAAGCCGGTTCTAAAAAGTTAGAGGAAGTAAAGGGCTATGAGATGAAAGAGAAAAAGGATGAGACGGCCACAGAACTCCCTACCTCAGGGGTATCACTTGCAGCTATATTGATTGTAATTGGCATTGTTGCCCTGATAGGACGCGGATTGTGGAAAGGAATGAGGAGATAGCAACTGACAAAATAAATTTAAGGAGGAAATCTATGGGGAATAAGAAGAGAAACATAATAAGTATAATTTTAGTAGTCCTTATGGGTCTGGTTATTATCTCTATGGTAAAGACTCAAAAAATGGCAAGGTATGAGAAATTGGGTCTTAGTGAATATGAAAAAGGAAATAATAAACAGGCAATAAACTATTTTTCAAAAGGGATAGAATACGATCCAAAGGATGCATCTTTATACAATAACCGAGGACTAGCTTACTATAATTTGGAGCAGTATGATAAGGCAATTGCCGATTATACTAAGGCCATAGAGATAAAGCCAGATTTTGCAGATGCTTATTATAATCGGGGCCTAGCATATTTCAGAAAAGGCTCTTCTTATAATCTTGAGCCGCGTAAAAAAGCAATCTCTGATTTTACTAAGGCAATAGAATTAAGGCCAGATTTTGTAGATGCTTATTATAATAGAGCATTAGTTTACACTGAGCAAATTCACTACCATCATAAATACAAGACCATACCTCCTAAATTCCCTTCTGAAGACATGGATAATTATAATAAGGCCCTTTTAGATTATAATAAAGCCCTTGATCTAGACCCCTCTTATATTTTGGCCTATCAAGGAATGGGAAATTTATTTTATAGGCATGGAGATTGGGATTTGGCAACTAAAGAATACAATAAGGCCCTTAATCATAAAGAGGAGATATTAAGAAAAGTAGGGGAAGAAGGGCTAGCTGGAGTATATAACAGCAGGGGAAGAAACTATTTAGCTGCAGGGAAACTTAAAGAGGCAATTTCTGATTTTACCAAGGCAATTGAATATTACAAAAAAGGAGTAAATGAAGAGGTAGGACTGAGTAAAAATGTTACCAATGCCCTTGCCCATAGAACAATTGCAGCTTGGGAATTAGGGAAATGGGAAGATACTATTAAATATGCCGACGAAACCATTAAGGTAAAGGAAAGCAATCCTAAAAGATATGGAAAGGCTACATTTTATTATTTTACCAAAGGAAGGTGCTATTACAAACTTGGTAAGTATGATGAAGCGATTCTTAATCTTGAAAAGGCGTTAAGTGAGCCAAAATATGGGAT
>Ga0190336_1000125_pt1 | contig 14185 bp, 10 predicted proteins | sample 487204910_MG_FD_161651 | JGI IMG/M metagenome (GOLD analysis project Ga0190336, IMG submission 161651) | Hydrothermal vent sediment bacterial communities from Southern Trench, Guaymas Basin, Mexico - 4872-04-9-10_MG | ecosystem: Environmental > Aquatic > Marine > Hydrothermal vents > Sediment ...
GAAAGTGGGTCTCCCACTGGAAGCTATGCAGGAGGAACCCCAACCCAAGCCAGCCTAAAGACCTCGTAAGATGAAAAATAGAGGCGAATATGGGTGGAAAATTGAAAGAAACAGATAGCGATGGAGGATAGCTGGCTGGAGTAAGGTAGCCCGGAACGAGTTCTAACCGGCCCCCAGTCGAAAGTTTAGATAAACTCTCCTTTTTAAAAATGGTGTCAGACACCCTATTATTATGCGACACATTCAACATGGTGTCTGACGCCAAAAAATTATGCGACACACCCCAAAAAATTGACCAAAATTGTGTCAGACACCCGAAATTCGGTTTCTGACACCCGAAAATTATGCAACACAATATTATGTTGGTGTCTGACACCCAAGAATTATGCGACCCAAAACAATAAAAGGTGTCTGAGACCCAGCCCGTATAAGAGTTAGGATTAAGTGGGAGAGTTACCCGAAACCTCTTGAGATGGTTTTCAGCTTGAGTGAAAAGGTCATTTTTTTGACTCTTGTTTAAGTAAGTGGGCTAGTTCAGTCAGTGAGCCCTGTCTTTGCAGGCCGGGGAAGCCATTCTGCCGGAGGGCTTCATAGACAATAATCGCCACTGCGTTGGACAAATTAAGAGAGCGGGCGGCGGAAATCATGGGAATGCGGAAACATCTGGCCTCGTTTTTCTCCAAGAGGGCAAGAGGCAGACCGTAGGTCTCCTGTCCGAAGATGAGATAAACATCGCCGGAGAAATCAATCTGGTCGTATGTTTTCCGGCCGTATTTAGTAATGTAGGAGAAATTACCTTCAGGATTTTTCTGGAAAAAGTCGTCTAGATTTTCATAAACAGTGACTTTCACTAGGGGCCAGTAATCCAGTCCAGCCCGGCGCAACCAGCGGTCTTCCAGCGAGAACCCCAAGGGTTTGATCAGGTGCAGGTGTGCTCCGGTGGCGGCACAAGTCCGGGCTATGTTGCCCGTATTCTGGGGGATTTGGGGGGAGTAGAGAACCACATGGAGCGAAGAGAGGCCTTTTTTCATTCTTCCTCGACAGCCTCCAGCTGGACCCGCACTTTGAATTTCTTGCCCCGGCGAAGGAGAGTCAGTTCCACCCAGTCACCCACTTCATATTTTTCAAAGACGTAGGCCAGGTCATCGTAATTTCGGATTCTCTGGCCGTCAACGGCAATAATAATATCACCCAGAATATATTCGCCTCTTCTTGTGCGAGCAATTCCTCGCAGACCAGCTCGAGCGGCGTTACTGCGAGGAGAAACCCGGGCAATGATGACGCCTTCAATTCCCAGGCGCTCAGCAATGGAGTCAGAGACCACGGAAATACCCAGGCCGGGTCGGATAACTTTGCCGTAGCGGATAAGTTGGGGGACGACTCTTTTGACTGTATCCACGGGGATGGCAAAACCGATGCCGGCGTTGGCCCCGCTGGGCGCCAGAATAGCTGTGTTGACCCCAATCAGCCGCCCACTGGAATCAAGCAGAGGGCCACCGGAATTGCCGGGATTGATGGCCGCGTCGGTCTGGATGACGTTATGAATTTTGCGGTCGGTCATCGAGGTGATTTCCCGGCCCAAAGCGCTGACCACTCCCACAGTCAAGGTGTGGTCCAGCCCGAATGGATTACCAATGGCCAGAACTTTCTGCCCAACTTTAAGCGAAGCCGAAGAACCCAGGGGTATGGGGGTCAGCAGGTGGGCGGGAGCCTCCACTTTGAGCACGGCCAGGTCTTTGCTGGGGGCCACTCCCACCAAGTCGGCGTCATAGGTGACGTTGTTCTCCAGCGTCACCGTCAAGCGGCTAGCGCCTTCCACTACGTGAAAATTGGTCACGATATGACCTTTTTTATCCCAGATGAATCCTGAGCCAGTTCCTTTAGGAATCTCAAAAACATCCAGAGTGAAAAAGTCACGCCGCAAGACTTTACTGGTAATGAAGACCACGGCCGGAGCCGTTTTCTCGAAGATCTCAATGGTGTTCTTTTCATCTTCAAGGAGATTAGTCTGAGAATAGACAGGAGGGATCAGGCCCAAACACAAACAGAAAACAATAACCACCAGGCGAAGGTGATTCACTGGAGAGCCTCCAAAGGAAAGTTCTCCTGAAATTTTTCCCAGGCCCATTGAGCCAACTCAGCCGCTGCCTGATTGATTTTGTCGGGAGAAGGCGGGTTGCTTAACCACTTAGTCTCCACTTCTCGAGCTCTCGCCAGAATGTCATGTTCAATTTCCATAAGGAGAGGCAGTACGCCTTGGCCCCGGTAGGTCATTAGCCGACTTAAGTTGAGATATTGGGTCATATGGCCGCGTCGATCAGGGTAAAGATAAGCTTCAATAAGCTGGGAATGATGATTAAGAGCGGAACCGTTTTTACCAGTGAGAACTTCAGGAATCTTATTCATTCCAGCCCATAGAGGCAGAGCCACCGTGCAAATTGGCTGGCCCAACATGACCCACATGGTGGTTAAATAAGCCTTCTCCGGAGAAGGCGCTCCGACAAAGACGGTTACTGCTTGCGTTGAGTTACGGTTAATTGTGTCGTTGGTGTTGATATAAAATGGCTGGGGGCCAGGGGGCAGAGGTTGAGCCAAGGGGAAAGAATGTATCTTTTCGTTAACCAGGTCCCGAGCCGCTCGTTGGAGGATAAAAGGTACACTTAAGCTTTTTTCAGCCGCCGCTTGTTGAAAAAGATGGGAAATTCTTTCGAAACGGATGTAACCGCCACCGGTATAAGGAGTGGGTGCAGTAAAAGCGTAGTTGGTCCGGACAATATAACCGTCGGGAGCAACACGGGGGTCGTTGGCATCAAACTTAGTGAAGGAGTCTGAGCTGGTTTCAAAAAAGCAAGCATTGCCCAGGGCATCTATGACTCCGAAGTTAGCTCCGACTTTTCTTTGACCATTGGTTTTTTGGAGGAGTTTTTCAAAGTCAAGAACAGTGGCGCATTCTTCCAGCGCCTGCCTCATAAAAGTGCCGTTATGAGCCATGCCTTCCTGACCTTTGGTTAAATCACCTGAGGCTGAGTTCATAATCGCAAATCCGGCTGAGTTACAACCCGCCCAGACATTCCGACCTTCAGGGTCGCTGGCGTTAACCAGGGCGATAATGCCAAATTTTTTCCCTTGAATATAGATAATCATGTTATTTTCCGCCGAGGTGTCGCGGTTTTTCCAGAGCAGAGGCCGTCCTTCCCGACTGGCTTTAGCTGAAATCACCGCCACGGTGCAGGGAAGAACTAGTTGAGATAGGAGGGGAATAAGGAGGAGAGCCAATAAAATTTTATATCGCGAAAAAAATAACTTAAAAATAGGGCTTCTCATGAGCACCTCCAAAAAGTTTATTACTTATGAATAAGGGTGACCCACTACCGACAAATAGAGGATACTTTCTCTTTGGCCGTCGACGCCCAAAAGCTGATTAACTTCTTCATCGTAGAGAGCGGCCACCTGACAGGAGCCGAGACCCAGTCCCACGGCGGCCAGAGCCAAGTTTTGAGCAATATGGCCAGCATCGAGATAAATGTAGCGATAAGCTCTTTGGCCATATTTTCTGGTAGAACGAGCGAAAACTCCTGTCCAGCAAAAAACCACCGCGGCCGTAGCCGCCATTTCCTGATCGAGAGCGGCCGCACCCATTTGAAGGCCGAAATCACCCTTTTTAAGTTGCTTTAATTGATGAAAACCCACTTGATAATAATATATCCCTGCTTCAAGGGAAGCAACCCGGTTGATGACTAAATAAGTTTCTACTGGATAAAGTGCCCCAGCCGAGGGAGCCGCCCGGAAAGAAAAGCCATGCCTGGAGTGAGTTATTCCCTGCGTGGCCCAGAGAAGCTGAGAGAGCTGAGCTAAACTGATTGGTTGAGGGGTAAAATGACGGATACTACGGCGCTGAAGGATTGTTTCCCAGAGCCCTGGTCCATTCTGTTTTTGGGGAGGGGGCAGAGGAAAGCGAGGGCAATCTGGATAGGATTTATCGGGCAAAGATAGAAACTCCCCACCCCTCCTTCCTCGAGGAAGTTTGCCTCGGATATATTTTGTTGCCTGCTGGAAATAATCCCCGATATCATTTTTCATGGTGGGACTCCCTGGTTTGATTTAATTCATGGATAAAATAGATATTTCAAGAGAAGAAAATTTAAATAATTGAATAAGTTTTTCCTCAAAAATATGTTTGGCTTGCTCGCCACAATATTTTTTCCCTTGATAAAGATATATTTTTTTTCATTTAGTCTTTAAAACTATGTTTTTTTGATTTTTTCCCAGAGGTGCTTTCTCTGAGGGTCAAGTTGAAGAGCCCGGCGATAATATTGACGAGCGCGTTTCTTTTCTCCCAAGCGGAAGAAAATGTCCCCAGCTTTTTCCCACAAGTCAGCCTGACGGGGGTGAAGTTCTAGCGCCAGTGTGATAAAGGCCTTTAGAGGTTGCTGGCGCTGGCCTTTTTCTAGTTGAGAAGCAAACCTGAGCAAAGCCGAAACATTGAGCTCGGGAGCTTGAGGGTTGATAGCTTGAGCTCGAAGGTAGAGTTTTCGGGCGACCTGCGTGTGGCCGACCCAAAATTCAGCCTGAGCCAGATGAGTGAGGGCAGCCGTAGATTGAGGATAAAGTTCAAGAGAGTGCTTCAGTAGGCTAAGGGCTTTTTCCGCTTGCTTCCGGCGGAGGTAAAAAGTAGCTACCCGGGCAAATTGGCGGGTGTAATCAGGATAGAGGCTACTTCGAGCGAATTTTTCTTTCAAAACTGGCCAGAGCTGTTCAAAATCAGTGGCTGGGCTGATCCAGAGGTGACGAAGCTCATCCGTATAAACCTCTTGCCAATCCTTTTGCCATTTTGCTACCAGGTTTTTTAAAGAAGACTCCAGGGGAAAGTAGCGAAGAGGAAAGCTTTTTTCCTTTTGTAATTGAAGATAGTCCTGGAAGAAGGCCAGAGGGCCCCGGCGATGATATTGACGCAGAGCCGCTTCACCCTTGGCGTGAGCCAAAGAGTAGGCCATCCAAGTGCCGACTTTGATCATTTTTTGACTGCCTCGGGGGTGGAAGCCATCATCAATTTTTTTCTTGGCCTTGGCCCAATCCTGAGCAATAAAACGGCGATTAAGATGGCGATTGAAATAGTTAAAAGCTCGGGAGAGTTCCTGGGGTTTTGAGGTTAAAGGGGAGTGTCGCCACTCATACTGGCTGAGACCGTAATAAAAAGTTTGGGCAATGGTTTGATAAATCAAATGGTCCTCTTTTTGAGGACAATAAACTTCTAAGTCGAGATCTTCATCCAGGACCAATTCGGCCAGCCGAGTGAAATAAGGCCTTAGATCAAGTCTTTCTAGGTTGGCCGCTACAGCCAAGGCAAAATTTTCTGTGGGGAATATTAGCAGATAAGTCCTGGTTTCAGGCTGAGAACCTCCATGGCTGGCCTGGAAATGACTTTGCCAGGGTCGAACATTCCACCCTAGGCCGTAACCAGTAAAATAACCATCTCGGATGGCCAGAGAGGTAAACATCTGTCGCCAACTTGCGGGCCGGAGAAGTTTTTGTTGAATTATGCCGCGGGCGTACTTCATTAGATCAATCACAGTAGATCGAGTGCCACCAGCAGCAAAGCGGCTGGAGATATCGACAAATTCAGAATTTTTGAGTTGGCCGTTAATTAGTTGATATCCCCGCACTCGGTTGGGAATAATCTCCAGAGGGTCGTCCATCCGGGAATCTTTCATTCCCAGGGGAAGAAAGATGTTTTTGGTGATATATTCTCCATAGCTTAAGCCAGAAGCTGATTCAATGGCGGCCCCGAGGAGGTTGAAGCCGTAACTGGAGTAATGGTATTTGGTGCCTGGCTCAGCCACCAGGTCAAACCCGGCAAAAATAGCAATGGCTTCCCGAGTGTTTTTATGTTCCTTTATCCGTCCTTCCACCGCGTAGTTACGATAGTGACTGATGCCCCCTAAATGACCGAGGAGAAGGCGAACAGGAATCGGCCATTTTTTTCGGGGAAAGTAAGGGACATAAGTCCGGATATCAGCTTGGAGGTTAATCCGGCCTCTTTCGGCTAGCTGCATAATGGCGATGGCGGTGAAAGTTTTAGTAATGGAAGCCAGTCGGTAGGAGCTTTCGGGTTTAGCCGGCACTTTATTTTCTAGATCAGCATAGCCGAAACCGTGACTCCAGAGAAGATTGCCTTTTAAGAAGGCCACCGAAAGGCCCACGGCCTGGTCGATTTTCATCTGGAAATTAACGAATTCTTGGAATTGTTGTAGTCGGACTTTTAACTCGGGGGGAAGAGAAGTTGAGTAATCATCAGTTTTAGCGGGCAGGCCAACCGGTTTTAAAGCAAAGAGGATGAGAAATAGACTGAGCCACCAATAAGGAGGTTTTTTTTGCCTGACCATAAGTTAACCCTCCTTTATTGATCTTTAGGCCTGAAATTTATGTAAAAATTTTTCCAGCCAATCAAGCTAGAGAATTGCTCCGAAGATAAGAAAAAAGACGATGGCCAAGCCAGCGGCTAAAAAAGCATAGGGGAGTTGGGTGCGGACGTGGTCGATGTGGTCAGTGGCGGCAGCCATGGAAGCAATGATGGTAGTGTCGGAAATGGGTGAACAGTGGTCGCCAAAGACACCGCCTCCGAGTACCGCAGCTATGATTAATCCAGGATGGAGATTAATTAGATTAATCATGGGCACGGCAATGGGAATCATGATGGCGAAAGTTCCCCAGGAAGTCCCCGTAGAGAAGGCGATAAAGCAGGAGATAGCGAAGAGGACGGCTGGTATGAGATAATGCGGGAGAGTAGCTTTGGCCGCCTGAGCCACAAATGGGCCTGTGCCCAAAACATCACAGGTGTCGCCGATGGCAAAAGCCAGGATCATTAAGCTAGCCAGAGGCACCAGCCCCCCCACGCCCTTCATAAAAATATCGGTGATTTCTCTGGTTCTCATCAATCCTTGGAGGCGATAAGCGATCGCCCCAGCTACAAGACCAGCAATAACCGACCAGAGAACCGACAGAGAGCCTGAGCCTTCCATAAGATTTCCTTGGCCAGTTATCAGAAGCACAACCGGCATCATAGCTACCATGACGCCTACGGGGAGGATCATGTTAATGGCTCGATAAGGAATGCCCGATTTGGGGGGCATCATGACGACATCATCGGAAATTAAAGGTTCGGCGCCGTCTCTCAAAAGTTTATTTTCTTCTCTTACCCGGCGTTCGGCTTCTTTCATTGGGCCAATATCTTTGCCGGTGAGAACCACCACCAGCACCAGAGTCAGAGCGAAGATAGCGTAAAAGTTGAAAGGCATAGAAGAGACGAGCATGCGGATAGGAGAATCAACTCCCTGCCCAGCCAGAAGGCCGATGATAAAGGCGCCCCAGGCGTTAAGAGGAATAAGAATGCATTTGGGGGCTGAAGTGGAATCGAGGATATAACTTAGTTTTTCCCGGGAAATTTTAAGACGGTCAAAGATTGGTCGGGACACGGCGCCGGAAACCAGGACACAGATACTGGATTCAATGAAAATGATAAATCCCAGAAACCAAGCTAGCAGACCCGCTGAACGACGGCTGCGGACGATTCCTTTCCCCATAACCCAATTGACAAAACCTACCATCCCACCGGAATATTGGGTGAAGGTGATAATGGCTCCAATCAGGGCACTGAAGAGAATTACCCGGGTATTATCGGCATCCTGGAAGACCCGGATAAGAATATCCACGGTCCGGATAAGTCCGGTTAAAGGATTCCAGCCAGAGATAATGGTCCAGCCCAGCCAAATGCCAAAGCCCAAAGAAATGTAAACATGTTTGGTTTTAATGGCCAGGAAGATGGCCAGTAAAGGGGGTAAAACTGATAACCAACCAAACGAATCCATTGGAATCTCAAGGAGATATAGCATTCAGAAGAAAGGAAGTCAAATGTTTTAATAAAAATGATAAGCCTTCTTTTTACTTTGTTCTATTCCCGGTAAATTTAATTCTGAGAAGCGAATTAATCCCAAAAGTGTCCTTTCTTTCCTCGCCCTCGGTTTTGCTCAGGCATTCTCCCCAAGTTATTTTAGGTAAGGCTTTAAATAGCGGCCGGTAATGGAATGGGGGGAAGCGACTATTTTTTCTGGAGATCCAGCGGCCACTATTTCTCCACCGCGGTCGCCTCCTTCAGGACCTAGGTCAATGATGTAATCGGCACATTTAATCAGGTCTAAATTGTGTTCAATAACCACTACAGTATGGCCGGCTTCAACGAGTTTTTGAAAACAGTTCAATAGAAGAGCGATATCGTCGGGGTGGAGGCCGATGGTTGGTTCATCAAAAAGATAAAGAATATGTTTGTCTTTCTGGTGAACCAAGTGGTAAGCTAGTTTTATTCGCTGGAGTTCGCCACCGGAAAGAGTAGTAGTGGGTTGGCCAAGACGAAGGTACCCCAGCCCCACTTCAATTAGAGGCGAAAGTTTTTTGAGAATCTGAGGCGAATCGTGGAAAAATTCCACAGCTTCGGTCAGGCTCATTTGGAGAACTTCATCAATGTTTTTGCCTCGATATTTAATTTCCAGAATTTCTTTTTTAAATCTTTTTCCTTTACAAGCTTCGCAAGGCAGGACTATATCAGAGAGGAATTGCATTTCAATAATTTTTTGTCCAGCGCCTTTACATTCTTCACAGCGGCCTCCCCGAGTGTTAAAAGAAAAATAGCCGGCAGAATAGCCTAACAAGCGGGCCTCTCGGGTTTGACTGAAAAGTTCGCGGATATCGTCCATGGCTTTGGTGTATGTGGCCGGGATGGAGCGGGGCGAGGAACTGAGAGGACTTTGGTCGACGAGAATAGTTTTATCGATGAGGTCCGCCCCTTCAATTTTTTCAAAGCCAGAAGAAGTGGCTCCAGTAAGTCCTTGGTAGAGGACATCGTAGAGAAGGGTGCTTTTTCCTGAACCTGAGACTCCGGTAATACAGGTTAAAACATGAAGAGGGATCCGAACATCGATATTTTTCAGGTTGTGCTGGTGGGCTTTGCGGATAATGAGGAACTCCCGAGGGTGACGACGCTGTGAAGGAAGAGGAATGGTCTTTTTGCCGGTAAGATAGGCGGCTGTAATCGAGGAGCGGCATTGCCAAAATTTCTGGAAGGGCCCCTGATAAATAACTCGGCCCCCGTTTTCTCCGGCTCCAGGTCCCAGGTCAATTATGAAGTCTGCTTCTTTAATGATAGAGGCGTCGTGTTCGACTACGACCACCGTATTGCCTCTCTCTTTTAAGGAGCGGAGAATATTGACTAGACGCTGATTGTCCCGGGGATGAAGGCCAATGCTGGGTTCATCGAGCACGAAAAGGGTGCCCACTAAGGAGGCGCTTAAGGTGGCGGCCAGATTAATCCTCTGGGCTTCTCCCCCGCTTAGGGTGAAAGTCATTCTATCCAGAGTTAAGTAATCAAGTCCCACTTCCAGAAGAAATTTAAGTCTATTTCTAATTTCCCGAATTATGCGTTCTCCGATTTTTTGTTGATAAGGATTGAGAGAGAGGGAAGCGAAAAACTCATCTGCTTCCCGAACGGTCAGGCGAACTACGTCTCCGATGGATTTACCGCCGAGGCGAACACTAAGGGCTCGTTGATTGAGCCGAGTTTGCCCACAGACTGGGCAAGGAATATATTTTCGATAACGACTGAGAAAGACCCGCACTTGGACTTTATATTTTTTAGTCTGAAGCCATTCAAAAAAGCCTTTGACTCCGTAATAACCATCTCCGCCATCCAGAATAAAACGTTGCCACTCTTCTTTGAGCTCGCCGAAGGGAACATCGGTCGGAATGCCTCGGCGGCGGGCTTCATGAAGGAGTTCGGCCATCATTCCCTGAGAAACAGGTTTGGTCCAGGGTTCAATAGCTCCTTCCTCTAAGGTTTTGCTTTTATCGGGCACGATTTTATCTTCATCAAGCACGGCCAGGTCACCAAAACCGTGACACCGGGGACAAGCTCCTTGAGGACTGTTGAAAGAGAATAAATTGGGGAAAGGTTCCTCGTAGGTAAGCCCACACTGTTTGCATTCCAGGTGGGCCGAAAAAAGCCTTTCTTCTTGGCCGTTGATGATCACTTTGAGCCGGCCTTGACCCTTTTTATAGGCCAATTCCAGGGAATCGACCAGCCTTTCTCTTTCCTCGGGGCTGCCGGTCTCTAGGCTGAGTCGGTCCACCAGCACGTCGTAGCCAGAGGCAGGAGAATTTTTTAAGCGATGAAGGGAGATGATTTTTCCTTCTTGGACTACCCGGTAAAAACCGTCCTTTTCCAAAAGAGAGAGATGGTTAGGCTGATTCCAGAAAAAGGTAATCCAAATCTTGCTGCCTCGAGGTAGCTGGTAGAGCTGGTCGACGATAGAATCGATTGTATCTCTGATGACAGGAGAACCACATTTTAAACAATGGATAGTTCCCAAGCGGGCGAAAAGGAGGCGAAGAAAATCGTAGATTTCGGTGACCGTGGCCACCGTTGACCGAGGGTTTTTAGTTGCAGCTTTTTGTTGAATAGCGATAGCTGGGGTTATTCCTTCAATAAGGTCGGCATCAGGTTTATCCATCCTTTCGAAAAATTGCCGGGCGTAGGCTGAGAGAGATTCAATGTAGCGCCGTTGTCCTTCAGCATAGAGAGTGTCAAAAGCAAGGGAAGATTTGCCTGAACCGGAAACTCCAGTGATGACTATCAACTGATAGAGAGGCAGATCGATATTGATATTTTTTAAGTTGTGAACGCGGACTCCCCGAAGGATAATTGATTCTTTACTTGGAGTCGATAGTGAGCTCATTTTAGCCAAACTAATAATTATAACTTGGCTTGGCCTTTCCGCCAACCCGGGTGATAAAACGGAGTCAGGACGTCATATTTCACTTTTGCTAGTAAGAAAATTATTTTTAGGTAAAAAATAATTTATTTACCCCTAGATGTTTCTTGCCATAATTAGATGGGTAGGCCTGGCCTTGTTGTGGGCCTTCGCCCTCCCCATAAATATTTCTTGTCTTAGCTAACTATAAGAGGTGAAAACTAAACGCCGTTTCTTTTTATATGGAAAAAGGAGCTGAATTGATATAATAAACAAAATTTGTCTTGGAGGAGGCAATATGAGTAAAGGCAAAAAGTTGGCCCTCCTTTTGGGATTGATTCCTTTTGTGACTTTGGTGTTTGCCTTACCTTTGGTTAATCGACTTTATCCGGTTATTTTAGGCTTACCTTTTCTTCTTTTCTGGATTTTGCTTTGGGTGGCTTTGACCCCTTTGTTTCTTTGGGCGGCTTACCACCTGGAGAAAAAGGACGCTCAAGATGAGAGTGAAGGGGGAAGCCGATGACTTTAGCTTTAATCATAATTCTGGGCTTTATTGTTGTGGCCTCTTTATTGGGAGTTGTGGCGGGCAGTCGGATCAAAATGAACTTAGAGAATTGGACGGTCGGTGGCCGGCGGTTTGGAGTGATTATCATCTGGTTGCTTATGGCCGGAGAAATTTATACTACCTTTACTTTTCTGGGGGCTAGTGGTTGGGCTTATTCCAAAGGAGCGCCCACCTTTTATATTTTAATTTATGGAGCTTTAGCTTATACTCTATCTTTCTTTATTCTTCCGCCTCTTTGGCGGGTTGGGAAGAAATACGGACTCCATACTCAACCTGATTTTTTTCTCCATCGCTATCAAAGTAGAACACTGGGAGTTTTAGTAGCCCTCATCGGGGTTTTCTCCATTATCCCCTATCTTCAATTGCAATTAACCGGCCTGGGATTAATTGTGGAGGTGGCCAGTCAAGGAGCGATTAAATCACATTGGGCTATCTTTTTTTCTTTTCTTTTGACTTCTCTTTTTGTTTATACCAGTGGTATTCGAGGTACTGCTTGGGTTTCCGTCTTGAAGGATATTATGATGTTGGCCGCTGTCGGTATTGTAGGTTTTGGAGTGCCGGCTATATATTTTGGCGGCTTTGGTAAAATGTTTCAGGTGATTTTAGAACAAAAACCCACTCATTTAATTTTTCCTGGTTCCACCTCTCATATGGGCGTTTTCTGGGTCATGTCGACTGTGCTTCTAACCGGACTGGGTTTTTATATGTGGCCGCACGTATTTGGCTCGGTTTTTTCTGCCAAGAGTGATAAAGTGATTAAACGTAACGCTATTATCATGCCTCTTTATCAATTGCCTATTCTGCTGGTAATTGCTGTGGGTTTAACGGCTTTCCTGGTGTTACCCGATTTGAAAAATGGCGATCTAGCTTTTCTGGCTTTAGTCGAGAAAACCTATCCCAGCTGGTTTCTGGGTTTTGTCGGGGCAGCCGGAGCGGTAACGGCCATGGTCCCAGCCTCGGTGCTGGTTCTTTTTGCTTCGACCCTTCTCAGTAAAAATGTTTATCAGTCAATAATCAACCCCCGGGCCAGTGAAGCCACAGTCATGCGACTCTCCCGAATGTTGCTCTTAATCATCACTGGATTAGCTTTGGTTTTTGCTATCTTTTTCCCTAATGAATTGGTGAATCTCCTGATATTAGGCTATGACGGGGTATGTCAGTTCTTCCCCGGAGTGGTCTTCGGTTTGTTCTGGAAAAAAGTCCGGAAAGAATCAATTTTAGCTGGTCTGGTGGCGGGCCTCGGAGTAGTTATGATTTTAATTCTCAGCGGCCATGACCCTTTTTGGGGGTTGAATGCTGGGTTTGTAGGCTTGATAGTTAATCTAGCGGTAACGTTGCTCGCGGTGAGCTTAAATAGTCGATGGTCAGGCAGAGAAGCGCTGGCTGAAGCGAATTAAAGGTGAAGCTGCTGCAAGGTAAACAACCTCTCCCAGCTGACTCCAACCAAGGAGTGGCTCGGAGCAGAGAAAGATTATTTCCAGGAATTGCCTGGAGTAATTTGTTCATCAGGCTGATGATTTTTTAAGGAGGTGAAGGAATGAGTTTAGTTCCTCGGGAAAAAATAGAACAGGCTGTTGCCCAAATAAAGAGTGAGATTATCGCCTGGCGGCGGGATTTCCATCGTTTTCCGGAAGTGGCCTTTCAGGAAGAGCGAACGAGCCAGGTCATTCAACAGCTTCTTCAGGAATGGGGACTGGAGGTTAGACGTCTGGCAGGCACGGGGTTAAGAGCTGTGCTGCCTGGAGGCCGACCGGGATCGGTGGTGGCTTTGCGGGCGGATATGGATGCCTTACCTTTGCAGGAAGAAGGTGATAAACCGGTTCTTTCTGCCCATCAAGGGGTGGCTCACTGTTGTGGCCATGATGGTCATATGGCCATTTTATTAGGCGTGGCCAAAGTTATGCTCCAGCTTAAAGAGGCCTTGCCAGGAGAAGTTGTTTTTATTTTTCAACCGGCTGAGGAACGTCCTCCCGGAGGAGCCAAGCTGATGATTGAAGAAGGTGTTTTGGAAGGAGTGGCCGCTATTTTTGGCCTCCATCTTTGGCAGCCTTTACCGACCGGAAAGATTGCCTTACGAGCTGGTCCGATGATGGCTCAGGCGGACGAATTTGAGATCGAAGTTTTGGGTAAAGGCGGCCACGGCTCGATGCCCCATCAAACAGTTGACCCTATTTGGGTGGCAGCTCAGATTGTCTCTGGTGTTCAGGGGCTAGTGAGTCGGGAGACAGATCCGTTGCAACCTTTGGTAATTTCTTTCGGCACAATCCACGGCGGGACAATTCACAATATCATTCCTGAGAAGGTTCGCCTCACCGGTACGGTCAGAACTTTAGACGAAAAACTTCAGGCTCGGATTGAAAAAAGATTACCCGAAGTCTGTCAAGGTATCGGCCAAACCTGGGGGGCCGAGGGTCAATTTGCTTACAAACGGGGTTATCCGGCTCTAGTGAATCCCCCCGAAATGGTGGAGTTTGTCCAGCAAGTGGTCAGGCAGCTTTGGGGAGAAGAAAGATTAGTCTCCATTAAACCAGTGATGGGCGGAGAAGATTTTGCCTATTATTTAAAAGAGATTCCTGGAGCTTTTTTCTTCTTCGGGGCCGGTAATCAGAAGCAGTATCCTCACCATCATCCTCGTTTTGATATAGATGAAGAGGCTTTACCTGAAGCAACATTCCTTCTGACCACTCTAGCTTGGGCGTATTTGAGTCAAGGAGGACGTGAGTAATCGACCATGGAATTAGGACCCCTTCTGGGCATTGCTCTGGCTCTGGCCATGGATGCCTTAGCCGTGACTGTCGCCCTTTCCCTGGCCCAAGGTGGCTTA
>Ga0190336_1000128_pt1 | contig 14098 bp, 11 predicted proteins | sample 487204910_MG_FD_161651 | JGI IMG/M metagenome (GOLD analysis project Ga0190336, IMG submission 161651) | Hydrothermal vent sediment bacterial communities from Southern Trench, Guaymas Basin, Mexico - 4872-04-9-10_MG | ecosystem: Environmental > Aquatic > Marine > Hydrothermal vents > Sediment ...
AAAAAAAGAAATAGGTATGAGCAGTTGGGAATGGCGATTGATGGTATGGAAAAATCTATTAAAAGCTTTTGTAACTCACCCTATTCAAGGATTTGGATTAGGCTCAAGATTTGATGTTTTATTGAAATTCACAAAATCTAAAAATTGGCCTCATAATGATTATATAAGATTATTAATTGAATTGGGATTAGTAGGATTTTTTTCGTTCTGTTCTATTTTGTTGATTTTTTTTAAAAAAATGTGGACTTATATTAGTCACCCAGATCCATTTATAAGAGAATTAAATATCTTGTCTCTTTCTATCCTCTCTGGCTTTTGTGTCATTTCAATCGCTACAAATCAACTTACAGATGTTACTATGTTAATGTTTGTGTTTTCTTTACTAGGGTTAACATTAAAATTGAATCAAATTTCTGGTAATTAAAATGAAATCACTAAGATTATTAATAAGTTTAATATTTTTATTAATCTTTTCTTCTACTATCAACGCTCAGCCCAGAACTTTTATATTTGTTAGCCCGGCTTTTGCTTACTTTAGGGTTAAAACATGGAATAGTTTTGATATAGTCAGAGATATTAAAAGCCTGGGTGTTACAGACATTATTATTATAGACAGCCAACGTGGAACTTTCTTTTGGAATTCTAAAATCCCTGGTGTTTTCAATGAACCGTCATGTGGAAAAAGAGATATCTTAAAAGAAATTGTTGAAGCCAGTCATAAACTTGGGTTAAACGTTTGGCTAGCATTGCATGTGACAGAGGGTATGCATGTCATTGATAAAGTGTTCAAAGCTCATTGGAATTTATATGCAAGAGATTTTAGAGGAAGGATCTATAAACCTCCTCATTTAGATGTGTTTAACCCCAAGGTTAAAAAATATTGGTATGCTATTATTGATGAGATTGCGACAAGATATAATAAATATGGTAATATAAAAGGGTTTCTATGGGATGAGGTTTGGTTTAATAATTCAGACTTGTTTGGAGATGACTTTGAACGGTTCGCTTCATTTTGTGAAAAAGAATTTGGTGAAAGACCTGATAAAGAAGTAAAAAGAAGATTTGAAATGGAATATTATGTTAAATTTAATTTTAAAAATAAATGGTGGCGTAGATATGTATTATTTCGCCAATATGCAAATTATCAATTTATTAAAGATTTAACTGAATACGCTAAATCAAAAGGATTTTTTATTATTCATAGACCTATCCATTCGGGGAGATTTAAAAAAGGTTGGCTTATGGTATCAATTCCACATAGATTGATAAACCTTGCCAGTTTAAATAACTATATATGGACCACACCTAAAGGAGAAACGGAGATATATGATGAAGGCATTATATGTATATACCCTAAATTTTCTAAAACTACTTGGGGGGAAATGTGTGCAAAGAGTTTACAAGGGGTATCCACTTGTATGTTTACTTATGAATGGATTCCATTTCAAGAAGGAAATATTAAGGAAAAACATAAAAAATGGACAGAAGGGTTAATACATAATTTAAGGAATCGCTTACTTAAATTTTTTAAAATTTCTAGGCAATGGAAAGGAGCTGAACAAATTTGTTCGTTTGGAATACTAACTTATCAAAAAGGATTGACTTTAAGATATAATAACCCTCAAAAGATTTTTGAAAATAATGAAATCTTGTTAATGGAGTATTTAAGAAAATATTGGAATGCTTCGTTTGTACATATCCAAGATAGCAATTACTTTTCAAGATTTAAGGTACTTATAGCACCTTCCTATGTTATGCAATATCTTAAGCCTAAGTATCTTCTAAATCTTTTAAATTACATTTCTTCAGGAGCCTATCTAATAAATTTTACTACTGATTGGTCAACTGCTAAGAAAGATTTGAGTTTTGAAGAAAAGGTGAGAAATAAAATTTTAAATATTTCTTCTAATAATCAAAAGGCTATTGCTTTTAAAATATTTTTTACTCAGGATTTCCAAATATTATCTCAGAAAGCATTTAATTTGATTACTAAATACAAAAAATGTGTAGTTTTAGACCCTCATGTGAAGATCTTAGCAAAATTTAAAAATAATTATCCAGCTATAGTTTTTACTCCTTTGGGTAAAGGAGGAATTATTACATTTTGTTTTGAGATTTTACCTAATTTAAATAAGAAAAGCTTTTCACACATTTTTAATGAAATATTAAAAAAATATGGAAAACCAGCAGTTGAAATAAATGGATTGCGAATAGGTTCAGTGCTAAAAAAGAAAAATCAAATACTGATTTCTTTATATTCTTCTTATAAAGAGTTACCTAAAACAGGGCTACTCAAAGTAGATATACAAAGAATAAATATTCCTGAACTCAAGTTTAAAATCACTGCTTTAATCAATACTCAAAATAATTCGATTCTAACACCTTTAGAACTAAAAAGAGGTATTTATGTTTCTATTAATAAACATAATCAATATGAAGTATTAAAGATTGAATCTGTAAAATAGGAATAATATAGGGATATTTTATGAAAATAGCTGTCATTTCAGAAGAATTAAAGTTTCCTATAGATGAAGGCTTTAAGAAAGTAGCTTATGAAATTGTTAATGTTTTAAAAGATGAACATAAAGTAATTTTTATTGGGAAACATTCCATTGATATCTCAGGTTGTCTGTGTAAAGCTATTAGAACAAACAAGTTATTTTTGAATAAATCGCTTTTTAAGACATTAAGCCAGTTTAATCCAGAAGTGATTTTATATATTCCATATTCCTCTATAACCATGGCTAGCTTATTGAGAGCTTGGATTTTAAAAATTTTTTTGGGAAAAAGGATTATAATATTAGCCCTTCAGCCCCGTTATTATCACATTTTTAGTAAATATTTTATTCCTTTCTTTCGTCCAGATTTGTTATTAGTTCTTTCTAAAAAAAGTGAAGAATATTATCAGCAGTTAAGTTTTAAAGTTAAAAAAATTCCTTTGGGAGTTGATTTAAACCGTTTTAAACCCTTAGATAAGGAAGAAAAAATACAATTAAGAAAGAAGTACGGTATTCCTGAGGATAAAAAGGTGGTTTTGCATATAGGACATTTGAAAAAATCCAGAAATATTGATTCACTTGTGCAAACAGTTCAAAAAGAGGATATTTTTTTGCTTTTGGTTACAAGTACATCTACTTTTGCTAATGAAGAGTTAAGAAAAAATTTGCATAATACAAATAATATAAAAATCATTGATTGGTATGTAGAAAATATTGAAGAAATTTATCAGTTGTCAGATTGTTATTTATTTTTAGTAGAAGATCCCATGGGATGTATAGAAATACCTCTTTCTGTATTAGAAGCCATGGCTTGTAATTTACCTGTAATTACTACCAGATTTGGTGGTTTGCCAGATTGGTTCAGGGAAAAAGACGGATTAATTTTTATAGATAAAAAGGTAGATTTGTCTCAAATTTTAAAAAATTTGACAAACATTTTTCCTAAAACCAGACCCTTGGTAAAACCTTTATCATGGAATGAAGTATCAAAAATAATTATCAAACAAATTAATGAAAAAAGGAGGTATATAGATGAAATTTAAAAGATTATTTTTAGCAATGTTGTGTGTTATATGCTTTGCTGGTTATGTTGATGCTAGTAGTATTGGTATGCTTACGTATACATTTGATGACGGAAGATTAAGTGTTTATAATAATGCTTTACCTATCCTTGAAAGATATGGACAAGTGGGAGTAGCTGGTGTCTATTTAAATGGAGTATTATCTAATTGGTCAACACATATGCACCAAAAAGAGCTTTTAGACTTAGAGTCAAGAGGATGGGAAGTAGCTTCTCACAGTATTACACATCCTCACTTTAGCAAAATTCCTCAGACTTATGATGAAGAAACACTTACAAATTGGTCTATAGTTTCAGGCTATAGTTATACTTATAAAACAGCTTATGATTATAATGAGCTTCCATTTGTCCTTGAAGATAGTGAAAAGTTAAAAGAAGTAAATTCAATTTCAAATGTAGAATTATATCCAGGAAGCTTTTATTTCGATGATGTAAATCACATGGTTTATGTGCATACATTTGGAAATGACAATCCTTTAAATCACGAAATACGAGCAGATTCTGTACAAAGAGAATTAGAGTATTCAAAAAAAGGATTAAATGAGTTAGGACTTCATGTTCAGAATTTTGTAGTTCCCTTCAGTGATTGGAATGATGCAAGAGCTAAATTAGCTAAAGAATATTATAACTGTGTTGCTTCAGGAGGTGGCTTACCTAATGATATTCCAGTCTCTAATCCTTATTATTTATACCGAATAGGAGCAGGGGGAGATCATACTCCTGAAGACGTAATTAGTTGGATAAATCAATATGTAATTGATGAAGGAAAGTGGCTTATATTACTATTCCATGGGATAGGTGAGGAGGGAGGATGGGCACCTTGGCCAACTGAATATCTCGAACAGGTCGCTGGATATGTTAATGAAAATGAAATTAATGTAGTTACTTTACAGCAGGGAATAGAAATAGCTAGTGTCCCAATTCCTGCAACTATATGTTCTTTTTTTACAGGTTTTATAATGCTACTAGTGTTAAAGAAAAAATTGTTACAATTAAATGAGAAGTGAAAGATGAAAAAAGGGGGGTTAATTTGTTTCACTGGCTTAGATGGTTCTGGCAAAACAACGCAAGCAGAAAAGCTTTTAAATACATTGAAGAAAAAAAATATAGATGCAATATATTCTTGGAGCCGACGGGAACCATATTTAATAAAGCCTATTGTTACTTTGGTTAAAAAAATTTTAAAAGAATCTTCTAAAAGTGAAGGAAAAGATTATCTAAATATTAAAAAAAAGCGAAAAAGAAGATTATTTAAGTATCCATTATTTCAAAAAATGTGGATAAGTATAGCCATAGTGGATTATCTTGCTAAATTGTTTTTTCAAATATACGTCCCCTTCTATAAAGGGAAAGTTGTGATATGCGATCGTTATATTCCAGATATGATTGCTGATTTTGCAGCAAATTTTGATTATAATAATTATCAAATAAAAAAATTATTTAAAAATCCTTTATTAAGGATGTTTCCTAAGCCAGATAAGTATTTTTATATAAAAGTTCCAGCAAATTTAGGCTATAAAAGAAAACTTGACGATACTTCTTTTGAGTATCTTTCAGAGAGAGAAAAAATATATAATTTTTTGGCTAAAGAAATGAATATGGTTGTTATTAATGGTACCCAAGACATAGACAATGTTTTTGAAAAAATTAAGGTTGAAATGAGAATATGAACAAGTTGCTAATAATTGGACTAGATGGTTTTGACCCTGATCTTTTTGAAAAATGGGATTCAGGTTTGCCAAATCTATCATTAATTAAAAGAAAAGGATTTTATACAAGACTTAAATCAGTGTTTCCACCCGATTCTGTTCCAGCATGGACTACCATATATACAGGGTTAAGTCCTGATAAACATGGGATTATACATTCTATAGATTATTTAGAGAAAAATTATAGAAAATTAAAATTTGATTTTCATATTTTTAAAGGTAAGACATTTTGGGATATTGCAGGATTTCATGAAAAAAAAGTTTGCATTATAAATCCCTTTCTTGCCTATCCTGTATGGCCAGTAAATGGGATTATGGTGAATGGCCCTGTTTTTGTAAGTGGGGAAAACCAATCTTATCCTGAAGATATTTTAAAAAGATATGACATCCCTCCCCTAGGCGGTATTGTAGATTTTCCTACAAAAAATACATTAGAGGAATTTTATAAAAAGACAATAAAATTGACTTTAGATGAAGCTAGATTTGGTCTTCGGTTATTAGAGAATGTTTCATGGGATTTATTTTTTATTTCTTTTTTAACACCTGATAGGATTCAACATTTCTTTTGGAGATACTGTGATAAAAATGATCCCACTTATCCAAGTTCTAATAAACATGAAAATAAAATTAAAGAAGCATATATTCTTTTTGACAAAATTGTGGGAAATTTTTTGGATGAGATTGATTGTTCTACCACAGTTATTGTCTTAAGCGATCATGGTCATGGTATGCGCTGTCCTATGTGCTTCAATATTAAAGAATATCTTAGAAGAAGGGGATTTGTATATACTAAAATAGGAAAATCTATGTTCTTAAATTATGTTATTGAGAAATTAAAATTTTATACATTAAACATAATTTATCATTTTGAATTAGAAATTTCTGGATTGATAAAAAAGATTCCTGGAAAAAGGACTCTCAAGGAATCCTCTTATTTAATGCAGCCTAATAAAAGTTTGGTTAATATTCCAAATCTCAATGGTTCAAATCCTTATGGAGGCATCGAGTTGAATAGAAAGCTACTTGATGCAAAAGGAATTAATTATGAAAAATTTAGGGAAAATTTGATTAAGGAGTTAAAAGAATTAAAAACTCCAGATGGGGAGTTTGTTTTTGAATATATATGCAAACGAGAGGAAATCTATAATTCTGCAAAATATTTTCCTGATATTTTGTTTAAATTGAATGAACGATATGGTGTGAGCTGGCAACTTTATAGCCCTTTATTCAGTATAAATCCAACTCATAAAAAAATTTCAGGTGGACATAAACAATATGGAGTATTTTTTGCCTATAATTATGATGGTAAAATTAATAACTCTCATCCCACTTTAGTAGACATTGTTCCTACAATACTTCAGATGTTAGATATAGATATAGGTAGATTTGAGGGTAAGCCTGTAATCAGTAAATAAGTTGTTATAGATGATACAATGAAAATCATCTTTGCAAATAATTACTATTACATACGTGGTGGGTCTGAAAGGGGTTTTTTTGATGAAATGCAAATTTTGTGGGAAAAGGGCCATTATGTATTGCCTTTTTCCCGCCATTTCTCTCAAAATATAGAAAATCTAAAGTATTTTCCTTCTCCTATTGATTATGAGAATGTACCTATTTATAAAAGGCTTTTTGCTGCTTTTTCTCTCATCTATTCTCCAACTTGTGCTCGTTATTTTGGTAAACTCCTTGATCGGGAGTTACCTGATATCGTACATGCTCATAACATTTACGGAAGACTCACCACTTCTATAATCCAAGCTGCAAAAAAAAGAAATATTCCTGTAGTCTTAACGCTCCATGATTATAAACTAATATGCCCTTCTTACCTAATGTTAAGAGAAGGTAAAATTTGCGAACTTTGTAAAGGTAAAAGATTCTATTATTGTTTACTAAAAAGATGTCATAAAGGTAGCTTCTTTGCTTCTGCTGTATACACTGTTGAAACTTATTTCAATTTCTTTACCAAAAAATATGATTGGGTAAGATTCTTTATCTGCCCAAGTAAATTTTTGCTGCAAAAATGTATTGAAGGGGGAATATCTGAACATAAACTTGTCTATGTCCCTAATTTTATTAGAGTCGAAGAATTCAAACCTTTATATGATAATAAAGGTTATATCTTGTTTGTAGGCAGATTATCAAAAGAAAAAGGGGTATTAACCCTTTTAAAGGCTGTTCAAGATATTGATGTAGAATTAAAAGTTGTGGGTGATGGTCCTATAAAAAGAGTCTGCGAAAGATCTGTAAAAGAGAATAATATAAAAAATGTAAGTTTTGAGGGTTATAAATCAGGAGATGAATTAAAGAATCTTTATAGGAATGCTATATTTGTGGTTTTTCCTTCTGAATGCTATGAAAACGCGCCTATGAGTGTACTTGAGTCTTTTGCTTATGGTAAGCCTGTAGTAGGGGCCAATATCGGTGGAATACCTGAAATGGTAAAGAATGGAGAGACAGGTCTTCTGTTTACACCGGGAGATCACCGAGAGCTCAGAGAAAAGATTATATATCTTCTGAAACAGTCCACTTTTGTTAATAAATTAGGACAGAAAGCCAGGAGAGTAGTTGAACAAAAATACAATGCCGAAAGGCATTATGAAAATTTGATAAGAGTATATACCAAAGCTCTTGAGCAAACACAGAGCCAATGAAGATTGCTTACATAGTTCTCAAAGGTATGCCTATTGGCGGAGGTATTGAAAATTATACTGAAGAGATAGGGTCTCGTCTTGTTGAGCGAGGACATGAGGTTGTTGTTTATACTATGCGCCATTATGGCAATACAAAAGATGACTATTACAAAGGCATGAAAATCATCACCGTGCCTACAGTGAAAACTAAAAGCCTTGAAAAGGTGGTGGCTTCCCTTATTGCTACTTTGAAACATATTTTCACTGAAAAAGCTGATGTAGTTCACTTTCATGCCTTTGGTCCAGCGATGTTTTGTCTTCTCCCAAGGATCTTGGGAAGAAAAGTTGTGGTTCAAGGCCATGGGATTGAATGGCAGAGGTCAAGATGGGGTCTTGGAGGAAAACTTTTTTTAAAGCTTGTGGAAATTCCCTCTGTTTGTTTCCCACACTTAGTTACGGTTGTTTCAAAAACCCAGCAGAAGTATTTAAAAAAAAGATACGGAATTAAAAGTGTGTATATTCCCACAGGAGTAAGCCCACCAATAAAAGAACTTCCAGACATAATAAAGAAAAAATATGGTCTTAATAAACAAGATTATATACTTTTTGCCGGTCGATTAGTAAGAGAAAAAGGCGTGCATTATCTTATTGAGGCTTATAATCGGCTTAAAACTTCTATAAAATTGGTAATTGCTGGCGATGCCCTATATGAGGAAAAGTATAAACAAGAACTTTATAGATTGGCTAAAGGGAACAAAAATATCATATTTACTGGTTTTATTACTGGGAAATTGCTTCGGGAATTGTTTTCTAATTGTTATCTTTTTATCCTTCCATCAGAGCTTGAAGGGTTACCAACAGCATTACTAGAAGCCATGAGCTATGGAAACTGTTGCTTGGCTAGTGATATTCCTGAAAATATTGAGGTATTAGACCAATATGGATACAGTTTTAAAAATAAAGATGTTGATGATCTTTGTGAAAAACTAAATTTTTTGCTTCAAAATAAAAATGCCATTGAGTCAGTAAAACAAAAAGCAAGAGAATATGTTTTAAAAAATTTTTCTTGGGATAAAATTGCAGAGAGTTTTCAACAGTTATATTATAATTTGTTTAAAAGATCCAAAAATGGGGATTAAGATATGAAATTAAAAGTAATCATTCACACAGCAAAAGAAGGTGGATATTGGGCAGAAGTTCCTTCTATACCTGGCTGTGCTACTCAAGGTGAAACATTCGAGGAGCTTTTGACCAATATTTACGAGGCTGTGGAAGGTTGTTTGTCTGTGGATATGAAGAATATTCAAATAACTGAAAATGACAAAGTTTTGGAGATAGCAGTTTGAAGGCTATATCTGGGTAAAGAATTTGCGAAACTTCTTGAAAGAAAAAGATGGAAGTTGTGGAGAATTCATGGTAGTCATCACATTTATGTTAAAGAGGAATGTCTGTTCAGATTTCTATTCCTATTCATGGCAACAAACCATTAAAGATTGGCCTTCTTAAGCATTTTATGAAAATTGCTGGGGTTAAGAAAATGAATTATAAAACTTACAACTTGACCGCCTACTGCTGTGGTGGACGGCAGGTGGGATTAGATGTTGGAGGATTGTTATGGATAAGCTAAGATTTGCTAGTATAATTGTCACTTATAGATGTAATGCTAAGTGTGTAATGTGTCATACCTGGAAATATCCTTCTCGACCTGAAGAAGAGTTTAAACCTGAATTGTTAGAAAAATTACCTTTTATAGATACTATTAATATTACTGGTGGTGAGCCTTTTTTGCGTAAAGATATTTATGATATAATTGATATTTTAAAAAAAAAACCAAACGTATTGTTATTAGCACTAATGGTTTTTGGACAGAAAAGATAATAGAAATAATGAAAAAGTATAAAGATTTAGGGATTAGAATAAGTATTGAGGGTCTTCCTGTAACCAATGCCAAATTAAGAGGTATTAAGGATGGTTTTGATAGAGCGCTAAAGACTCTTATGGAATTAAAGGCCATGGGGTGTAAAGATATAGGTCTTGCTATGACGGTTTCTGGTGACAATGTTAAAGATCTTGTAACTCTATTTAGATTAGCTCATAATTTAAATATAGAATTAGCAACTGCTGCTGTTCATAATTCATATTATTTTCATAAGTTTGATAATGAAATCCCAAATAAAAAGGAAGTAATTGATGAATTTTTAAAACTTATAAATGAACTTTTTTGCTCAAATAGGATAAAAGATTGGTATAGAGCTTATTTTAATTATGGCATCATCAATTATATTTGGGGCAGACCGCGTCTTTTGCCTTGTGAAATGGGCTTTGATGCTTTCTTCTTAGATCCTTATGGAAATGTTAGGCCTTGTAATGTGATGGATGAAATAATGGGAAATTTACATAAAAAAAGCTTTGAAGAAATATGGAATAGCGAGCAGGCGGAAAAGGTGAGGCAAAAGGTAAAAAATTGTGACCAAAGATGCTGGATGATCGGAAGTGTAGCTCACCAAATGAAAAAATATATATGGAAGCCTACTTGGTGGATTATAAAACACAAATTTTTTAAAAGGCCTATATGTATTTTGGGAAGTTAAGTTATGCCTATCTTTAATTTTTTAAGATATATGTCCATATGAAAATATTGCATTACTTAAAAAATATTTATGTCCAGATTTTTATTTTAAGTATTTTAATTCTTGCTATTTATTATCCAATTTTAATGGGTATTTATGCTAAAGTATCAACTAATGAAGATTATTCCCATGCCTTTTTGATGCCTTTTATTGCAGCATATTTAATCTGGGAAAAACGCAAAAGTTTTAAAAATGCTCAAATTAGACCATTTTGGATAGGCATTTTATTAGTGATTTTCACCCTTTTGTTTTCTATTTATGGAGTTTTAGGTTCAGATATATCTGCTGCTAGGATTTCCTGGTGGTTGTGGTTGGTGTGTATTGTGCTTTTTTGTTATGGCTTGTATTTTTTTAAGATTCTATTCTTGCCTATATTAATGCTTGGTTTTATTATTCCCCTTCCTAATTGTGTTCAAGCCCCACTTACTATGTCATTAAAACTAGCTTCATCTAAATTGGCTGCTGTTATTATAAGAGTTGCTAATATCCCAGTATATTTAGATGGAAATATTCTTGACTTAGGACATACCCAACTTCAGGTAGTAGATGCATGCAGTGGACTGAGGTATGTCCTTCCACTTATAGCCCTAGGTATTCTATGTGCCTATTTTTTCCAAAAAAACATCTGGAAAAGGGTTGTACTAGTTTTTTTGACTTTACCTATAGCTGTCTTGATGAATGGATTGCGTGTAAGTCTCACGGCAATTCTCTCTCAATGGATAAGCCCTAAAGCAGCAGAAGGATTTTTTCACGGTTTTTCTGGTTGGTTGGTGTTTTTACTCTCATTCAGTTTGTTGATGGTGTTTAGTTATATTCTCAAGTTGCTCCCTCCTAAGGATGTAAAAAAAAGGCAAAATGTATCTAATCTATACTCAAACTCTGTCAAAACCCATTATAAAAGGAAAGAAAGGGGCAATATCATTCCCTTTACCATCACTGTGGGCCTATTAGTTGTAATTTTGGTAGCTTCATTAAGCACTAGTACCATGCCAAAAATCAAATTGGCCAATGGTATGGCGGCGTTCCCTCTAGAATTCAAGGGATGGAAGGGTACACCTGGGTCGATTGATCCAAAGATTTTGAAAAAATCCGGTGCTGAAGAGGCATTTCAGGCTACTTATATCAACGATAAAAATGAAATAGTTTCCATCTATATAGGTTATCGTGGCACACCTTTTATGGAAGGAGAAGAGTTTTTTCATAGCCCCACTGTATGTTTACCTTCATCTGGCTGGAAGGTCTTAAAGCAGGAAAAACACACAATTCCAGATGCGTCGCCACATTACAAAGAGTTTGTTGTCAGGAAAATGCTAGTCGAAAAGATGGGGCAAAGACAATTAGTGTATTTTTGGTTTCAAACCAAAAGTAAAATTGCCCATATTATCTTTCAAAACCGATTTCATCTGGCTATGCACGCCTTAAGAAGGGATAATACCTATGATTTAACAGTGCATGTTTATACACCTATTGAAGAAAATGAGAGAACAGCGCAGAATAGATTAGATAATTTCATAAGAGACCTTGAACCTATTCTGGTTAGGTTTTTGAACAAAACGAGTAGCTAAAAGTCAGGCTGAGAGTGTCTGAAAGTTTTATTAGCTGGAACAATTATTTTATTTACTCTGTAACATTGACTACTATACTATCACAATATAGGCTATCCATTGTAAAATCGCTATCCATATTAGTATCAATACAAAAGTAAAATGTGTATGTTCCTACTGGAAATTCGGAAGCAGGCACGTTTAACACTTCAAATGAATCTAAATTAAATAAAGGACCTTGATATCCTGGCACCCAATCAGTTGTCCAGCCTTCAAATGTAAAAAAGTAAAGGCCAAATGGAGTATCCTTTACCAACCACCAGTCGGCATTGTCTATTACCCCATTATTCTTTAGGGATATAGTAAGAGTTAATGTGTCTGCTTGCCTCAACGTAATTGGGCTATCTGAACCATTCGCTAATATTTCAGGGGTAGGGTTGGAAGAGGATTGCGAATATACATGAATCTCGGTATGATTTAATTCTGAATATTCATAAGCTCCGATATCAGGAGCGTAGTCCACAGGATTTCCCTCCATGTCTTCAGTCAGGCCAACATCTGTTCCTTTGTTAATACAAAGTGAGTTAGATTGGAGATGGAAGTTATTGTTGTCTGGGTCAATAAAAAGAGGGTCTTGAGTGATAGAATTAGAATCTTGGGATTTGTCATAAGAATAATATCCAGACTGATTTCCAAGAACATGAGCAAAGTTATACTCACTGAAAAAACTGATACAATTTTTATCACCTGAATCTTCATAAAAGAGATTGTAGTCTGATTCAAAATTAAGGGTTCCATTACGGGGATAATAATATAAGTCCCAACCCTCAGAATTTTGAAAAAGACCTATTATATTATTTTTGAAAAATAAAGACAAAGTAGAATTTAATTGTGTAGAAATATTAACATTTGCTTTTGAACCTGTTCCTGCACCATCATTTCCCCAAATTACGTTGTTATATACCTCAACACTTGAAGTTGCCCCATTGCGAGGATATATTATTAATCCTCCCCACTGGACGGAACTTTCCTTACTTCCTATCCCATTATTGAAAATGATATTATAATAAAATTTAAGATTTCCATCTGTTTGTTCAAGCGAAACCCCTCTACCGTCACAGTTATAGATTTTATTATATCTAATTACAATATCAGTTATATTCCCGCTATCAGCTCCTCCTGAACATACAACAATCCCTTTTGCCCTTGTGCTTTTGTCTGAAAATTCGCTTCCGACGTCATGGATTTCATTGTGCTCAACTGTGATATTAAAAGGTTCTTGAGAACCCTCAGACCCATGGCTAGATATGGCAATCCCTTCCTTGTCTTCGCCATTATAGCCATTCCTAATACTGGCTTTTTTCCCAATATGATGGATATGGTTAGAAGCTACTGTAATATCTGAACAATCAGCACCAATGTTAATTGCACGGTCTTCAATATATGTAAGTTCATTACTTTTAATCACGCAGTCGGTACAGTCATTAAGACTTATTCCCAAATATCCTCCGTATGAGACCTCACAATTGGAAATCTCACAGGAATGAGAATTCTGAAGAACTACTACTCCCCGTAAATACAGTGGGTCTGGGTCATGCGGTGGCTCAAAGGCATTTCCCACCTCAAATCTTAAATTTTCGGCTTTTATATAAGATTTCCCATTAATGTAGAGTGACCGTTTTCTAGTTCCTAATTCTACAGTGTGCTCTTCAGGAGTGCCTGATGACGGTTTATAATAAATATAGCTAGAAGTTCCACCCCACTGGCCTGGACTCAGGTCTGAACCATCTGAAGGACTTATTTTTTGTAATTTTTGACCATCTTCTAATAAAATTCGATACTGCCGTGCATCACCACTGATTTTCCAAACACCATTCTCATCTGGTCCTTCCCAGTTTGTAACTATATCTGCCCCTGTTATTTTAGGCTTTTCCCCCTCTCCATAAGCCCCAAAAGTGATGGGATTTCCCTCTGTGCCAGAAGAAGGAACAATGAGTTGCTCA
>Ga0190336_1000131_pt1 | contig 14008 bp, 9 predicted proteins | sample 487204910_MG_FD_161651 | JGI IMG/M metagenome (GOLD analysis project Ga0190336, IMG submission 161651) | Hydrothermal vent sediment bacterial communities from Southern Trench, Guaymas Basin, Mexico - 4872-04-9-10_MG | ecosystem: Environmental > Aquatic > Marine > Hydrothermal vents > Sediment ...
ATACCTTTTGTTAAGGGTAGCGTAAAAATGTACCGCTTATGGTCCAATAAAAGTGGGCTTTTTGGAGAGGAATAATTTTCATGATTGAAGATTGGAGTCAGAAATTCTTGTTAAGATTTCTTTATTCAGGGTGTCAAAGATTTCTTTATTCAGGGTGTCAGACACCTAGATATTATGCGACACTACCTAATTATTAACGGGTGTCTGAGACCTAATAACACGGTGTCTGACACCAATAATAATTGGAAGATTGAAGATTGGGGTCGGGCCGCAGCAATTTATTTATTATCAACAGAATAACCACCAGTATAGCCTTGGAAATTACCCTTGGAGACGATATTTGGCCCCAAAAATCGCGTTTAAGCAAATTTCTTCTTCTTCTTCCCATCACCTATTTTTTGGTTGAAGCGGGAGAGAGAAGTAGATAAAAATAAAAGGGGAACTTAGCCGGGAAAGTAAGCCTTAGGGCAGGTAAGGTGGTAGAAAAAAAGAGGGAAAACAAAATGTTTTATTCTCCTGGGAATGCAAACTAAATATTTTAAAGGGGTCAAGAAATGATTATTTCCCGAAAAAGAGCCTTTTTTATTTTTAGTGGATTTATCTTATTTGTCTTACTGATTTTTCCGGGAGGAGCAGGCCAGCCCTTTAGACCTCTTACGAATACCCCGAGCTGGCTTTCCCCTCTCCCTTTAGGTCAGATACCTTCTACCACCCCAATCATCTTCCCCATTACTTCCCACATCGCTCCTGCTTCTGCCGCTGCTGCCACCGCCTCAACCACCACCAATTCAACCTCCACCAGGCCTTCTTCTTTTAAGCCCATTTCGCTCCCCCCGCCGAACTCTGCCCAGCACCCCGATCTTTCCGGAACTAAAACATTAGACCCCTCCCCGGAAAAGCCTCTCTACCGCCTTGATTTGGCGGGAGAATGGGAGTTTCGCCAGGTCGGCCAGCAGAAGTGGTGGCCGGCGCGGGTGCCTGGTTGCGTTCATCTTGATTTGCAAAGGCAGGGCTTGATTCCCGACCCTTTTTACCGGGACAACGAGCTCAGAGTTCAATGGGTGGAGGAGAAGGATTGGGAGTACCGGCGGGAATTTCACCTTGCTTCTCTCCCTTCTCCTGAAAATAAAGTGGAATTAGTCTTTGAGGGACTGGATACATTGGCCACTGTTTTTTTCAACGGCATCAAACTGGGCCAGACGGCCAATATGTTCCGCCTTTATCGGTTCGATGTTTCTCCTCTCCTCCGCCAGGGGGCGAACGAGCTGCGAATCGTCTTTGCCTCTCCCGTAAAGAGAGAACAGGAGCTGGCCGCCCCCAAGGATTATCGCCTTCCCGGTAACGCGCCCCACATACGGAAGGCTCCCTACCATTTCGGCTGGGATTGGGGGCCGCGGCTGGTTACCTCAGGAATCTGGCGGCCGATTTACCTGGAAATCTGGCGGGCCGGCCGGCTGGAAAGTTTTAATTATCGCCTCAAATCGCTCACCCCTAAGAAAGCCCGGCTTGAAGTTGAGGTAGAAGTGAGGGCTCAACAGCCTTTTCCGGGTCGGCTAGAGTTCACCTTAAGAGGGGAGACCGTTATCAGGAAGGCGATTCCGGTGAATATCCAGACCGGACTCAATTGCCTGCGCATTCCCCTTGAGGTCAGGGAACCGCGGCTCTGGTGGCCCAATGGTTTGGGGGAGCCTTATCTTTATCGTCTGGAATTGGCCCTCTACAAGGGGGAGAAATGTCTTCATCGCCTCGCCCGCCGGATAGGCCTGCGCACCCTCCGCCTTGTCCGTCAGCCTGACCGGTGGGGCCGAAGCTTTTATTTTGAAGTCAATGGCCGGGCTCTTTTCGCCAAAGGTGGCAACTGGATTCCCTCCGATTCTTTTCCCGTCCGGGTTACACCCCAGAAATACCGCCGGTTGCTGACAGCCTGCGCTGCCGCCAACATGAACATGATCCGGGTCTGGGGCGGCGGTATTTATGAGGCCGATGTTTTCTACGATTTATGTGATGAGCTGGGTTTACTTGTCTGGCAGGATTTTATGTTCGCCTGCGCTCTTTATCCGGGAGACGATACATTTTTAGACAATGTCCGCCAGGAAGTTGAAGACCAGGTCAGGCGCCTGCGCTACCATCCCTGTCTGGCTCTCTGGTGTGGCAATAATGAATGTGAGGAAGGCTGGTTCCATTGGGGCTGGCAGAAAAGTCTTCCGGCCTCGGTCTGGGCTGATTACGAAAAACTTTTCCATCAACTGATCCCTGGTGTTATAGAAAAACTTGACCCTGAGAGAACCTACTGGCCGAGTTCACCCCATTCAGAAAAAGTGGGTCAACCTCGCTCCCCCGACTCCGGAGATATGCACTATTGGGGGATCTGGCACGGCCGGGAGCCTTTTACCAACTACCAGAAGTTGACCCATCGTTTCTTCAGTGAATTCGGTTTCCAGTCTTTCCCCTGCTGGCCCACAATTGAATCTTTCACCCGACCTGAAGACTGGAATATTGCCTCACCGGTCATGGAACAGCATCAGAAACATCCCATCGGAAATAAGTTAATCGTGAGTTATCTGCTGGACCATTTTCGCCTGCCTTCTAAATTCAGTGACCTCGTCTGGCTGTCGCAGGTTCTCCAGGCCGAAGGCATGAAGATGGCGGTCGAGCACTTCCGCAGTCAGCGTCCCCGCATCATGGGCGCCCTGTACTGGCAGTTAGATGACTGCTGGCCGGTGGTTTCCTGGTCGGGCCTGGATTATTACGGCCGCTGGAAGGCCCTCCATTATTTCGCCCGTCGCTTCTACGCCCCTCTCCTGCTGGCTTTAATCAAAAGAGGGAATAACCTGGTGGCTTACGGGATTTCAGACCAGCGACGCCCTTTTTCCGGAAAACTGGAGCTGCGGCTTCTCTCTTATCAAGGGGAAATGCTCTGGCAAACAAGCCGGCCGGTTAAAATTCCCGCGGATAAAAGTGTGGAATTATGGCGTGGCTCTTTGGCCTACCTGCTTGAAGGCCGTCAGCCGAGCGAAGTTTATCTGGTGGGTCACCTCCTCCGGCCGGGTACCGACCGCCGCCCGGAAACCGCTGAAATTGCCCCTGATAACTCTCTTTTTCCAGGACTTTTCCGCCCGGGTGAAATCAGCCGTCAGCTCTACCATTTTTCACCTCTCAAGCGGGTGGATCTGCCTCGACCCAGAATTGATATAACTATTCAGCGGAGAGAAAAAGGCCTTTTTCAACTGGAGTTGACCACCGATAAACTGGCGAAATATGTTTTTCTCCAGGTTCCCGGGATTGAGGGTGGTTTTTCTGATAATTTTTTTGACCTTCTCCCCGGCGAAAAGCGGCTGATATACTTTTTGCCCGCCCAAGCCCTTTCTTTGAGCGAATTTAAAGCCTCCCTCCAGGTGAAATCTCTCCGGGATACCTATTAAATTTTCCTCTGGATAGAGATTGGTTAGAAGGATATTTCTCCCCGGGGTCTGAGTGACCTTCAGGGGACTGGCCAGAGATAATTAACTTGAGAAAAGGAATTGGGGGGCCTTTTCGACTAAGGATAAGTAAGGCCTGGTTATCACTTTGCATAAAGAGGTAGTGGGTCTCTTTCCAGATGAGGAAAGAGACTCACTGCCTCCAGCTAAAAGCTTTCAAAGTTATCCCCGGCAACCTCGGGTTGCCTCACACTTCAATTCAAACCCAGATCTCTTTCAGGTTGCCGTTCGTTCTTTTGCGGCTGATAACATAAATAATTACATGGTAATTATGATGCCGACTCCACCACCACCGGTGCCGAAGCGGGGATTGACCACCTGGCTTTTCGTCGAGCCGAAAGTATAGCTGATTCCCACAGATAAGTAATAGTTATAGGTGGTTTCCAGTTCTTTGCGCCGCAGCAGAATTTCCTCTAGCGATGCTCCTCCCCGGGGCAGAGAGAGTTGGTCCCGAATACGGGAATAGGAACCGGAAATATTAAAGCTGAGTCCTTTGAAAATCCGGATGGATAATTCGCTGGAGAATTGTAGGCGGTTCTTTTGGAAATCGTGAAAATAATGGGACCCTTCCAAAGATGTGCTGATAGTGCCCCATTTTCTCTTTAATTCCAGGGTAGCAGTCAGCGATTCCTGCCAGAGGCTTTCTCTGATTTTGCCGTAAATTGTTTCCTCTCGGTAGGCCACCTGGGTGAATCCCAGGCGGTAGAGAAGGCGAAGTTGGCGACGGGTTGATTCGGAGTAAGGGAAAATATTGAGCTCCACCGCCGGGGCTGGAGTGAAGCTGAGTTGGATATTGGAGAAAGAAGATGAAAGAAGCGAAAGGTAACCGCCCACCGAAATATGTTCGCTGATACTTTTGACAATTAAACCTTGAAAACTCTGGCTTTCTGAGGTGCTGGTGATTTTTTGACCACCGAATTTAAAAAGGCTATCTTGATAAACAGCACCCAGCGAGGCTCTGATTTTCAGCTCTTCGGTAACCCGATTAGCTGAAAAAGTCCCGAAAAAGAGGCCGCTTCGGTAGGATTTTTCGCCGTTGAGGAAGGAGTTAACACTTAAATTGAAGACCCAGAAATTCCACTTGTCTTCCACGGCCGTAGGCTTGACTTCTTCCTCCAGACGGATAGCCACATAGCGGGCCAGCGGCGTTTTCCCTAAATAACGCATTAGACCCATTTTGATGGCGTGGGCCAGTTGTTTTTGTCTGGCCTCTTCCGGTGTAGCCGATTTTATTTCCAACTGCAGGCGGTCATCGTCTCCTTGAAATTTTTGTTGGCCGATGAATTCAATGGTGTATTCAATTATCTCTGCCGATTTCTGGCGGGCTCTGACTCGAACCAGAACCTCGGCTTCTTCGGCCGCCGGGCTGAGAGTCAAAAAGGGTATCTCTTTTTGAACAACCTCGGCCGGACATTCGGGACAGTCAAGAAAAATGTTGAGCTTCTGATTAAGTTGACCGGCTGAGGAGTAAGGGGGGAAAAGCAGCCCTAAGAAGAGCAACAAGAGGCAAAAAAATACTTTTTTAACTTTCTCGGCGGAAAGTAACGTTTTCTCTTTACTTGAAGAGTAGTTTATCCTGGACTGGCTGGTAGTCGCCATCTCCGTTTCCTCCTTTAGTCGATAATGATGGAAAGACCGCCGTGACCGGAAGAGCCAAACCTGGGGTTAACCACATTGGTAAAAATTGAGCCGAAAGTGTAACTCAGACCCACCGAGAACCAGTAGGAATAATTGGTCTCTATTTGTTTGCGGCGTAATAAAATTTCTTCAAAGGTGGCGCCTCCTTTCGGAAGAGACAATTGGTCATGGATGCGTGAGCCGCCACCGAAGATAAAAAAGTCGAGCCCTTTGACCAGGCGAAGATTAATCACGGAAAATAAGGTCAGTCGGTTTTTCTTAAAATCGTGAAAATAGTGGGATCCGGCCAGAGTGGTGCTGATACTGCCCCATTTCTCCTTCAAGTCAAGAGTCACTGAGAGTGACTCCAGCCAAAGATTTTCTTTAAGTTTCTCGTAAATGGTTTCTTCACGATAATTTACTGTGTTAAACCCAAAGCGATAGAGAAAACGCAATTGGCGGCGGGAGGATTGAGAGTAAGGAAAGACGTTATATTCAATGGCCGGGGCGGGACTGAGTTCAAATTGGATATTTTCGTAGGTGGAGGAAGTGGCCCGCAAATATCCCCCGATCGACCAATGGTCATTAATGGCTTTAACCACCAAGCCATTGAAGTTGTAAGTATCCATAGAGCTGGTTATTTCGCGGGAACCATAGCTGAAACGCTGGAAAATATGACCGAGAGACAGGGAGAGCTGGATTTTTAATTCCTCGGTCACCCGGTTGGCCGAGAAAGAAGTTTGCAATGAACGGTTAGCGTAACTTTTTTCTCCATTGAAATTCCCACTCAAACTGAGATTGAAAAGCCAGTAATTCCATTTATCTTTTTCTTCCCGAGGGGGAGGCGGAGTCTTAAAATCGATTTTAATCCGCCGGGCGATGGGTGTTTTGGCCACATAACTCATCAGTCCGACTTTAAGTGCCTGAACCAGAGCGGCTCTTATTTCGTCGGCCGTAGCATTTTGTTCGGTGAAAAATTTGTGAGTATCGTTAATCCCCTCAAATTCGTTTTGCCCCATAAAGAAAAGGGTATACTCCTTACCTCCGCCACCGGTGCTCCGGGTGGTAATCAGAATGTGAATCTGGGCTTCTTTTCTATCCCGAACATAGTTGACAAAGGTAATTTCTGTGCGGATGTAATCCTGGTCACACCAGAAGCAATCGATATAGATCTTGGGTGCGGTCTTTTTCAAAGTTTCAATACTTTCCTCAGCGGTCTGAGCAAGGGACTTTAAGGGAAGTGAGACCATCGCCATATAGATGATGAGAATAAAACCAAGCCTCAAGATGATTCTTGGTGCCATCCATACCTCCTCTCTTCCTTGAGAATGGACTTAAGAGTGCCTTTAGTAAAGAAGAGCCAAACTTGGTGGGGAGTAAGTTTCTTTCGTTTAGTCTGCCCGACCACACTGACTCCTTTGAGACCTGTTAAGAGTAGAGAAAAACAATCTCTAGTAAACAATACGATGCGCAAGCCTATTTTGTTGCCAAAATCAAGCAATTTGGAATGAGGAGGTCAGTTTTTTACCTTTCACCCTTGATACTGGATGGGTGTCAGACAGCGTGCATGGGCCTACTGATGGGTGTCATATTGAGGAGTGTCAGATACCGTGGTGGGGACATGTGGGTATATACAGATGTCGGAAACTGTGTCTATCGGAAGGGCCACACTGATTTATGACTGTACTGAATGTCGCACCACAGTTGCCGGAAGAGGTGTATTTAAACACTCCTTTCCGTAGCCAGGTCGTGGCGATATCCAAAGGAAAGAGACCAATAAATTTAAAATAAGACAGTCGGAAGGAAGAGGCAATTTTAGACCAGTTAACTAATTACTTGTCCCCGGGGGAGTTTTATCTATGCCGGCCCAGAAGGAGGCCTGAGCATCGTTTCTTTTAAAATCACTCGCCGTTTCTTCACTGCTAAAACCTCTTTTTATCTTGGAAGTCAACGATATAAATATTACTTCCCCTCTAGCCAAAGATTATGGGGGGATACTTAAGGCCCAAGAGCTTAATTTATCTTGGAACGGAGAAATGGTTTGGGTTAAAGAGAGTTATTATTTCCCCCTTGAATTGTGTTATAATCGGAAAAAATTGATGGCGGGAGTTGAGACTACCGAGGACTGTTATGGATTTAAAGATAAGCCGGTTAATCTGGGTGGGTGTCTTAAATTTCGCCTGAAAAAAGAAATTTCCTGGGAGGAGCTCTGATGAACTTATGGCAGGTAAGAATTAGGCCGAAGAAGTTAGAAGTTGAAGTTGAAGAAAGAGTCAAGAGATTTCAGCAGGAAAATCTTCTTCGCCGTCTCCAGCAGCGGGATTTCCGCCTCTGGTCTTCGCGGCTTCTGCCCGAAATCACCGACCGCCTGGGATGGTTGGATTTACCCGAGCGCTCCCGGGTTATTCTGCCCCGCTTGAAGGAGTTTGCCGCGGAAATTCGCGAGGACGGTGTGGAGGCAGTGTATCTTCTCGGCATGGGTGGGTCTTCTCTGGCGGCTGAAGTTCTGGCCGCCACCTGGAAGAGTCAGCCTGATTCATTGCCCCTGCGGGTGGTTGATTCAACTCACCCCACTTTTATTAAAGAAATCAGCCAAAACTGTGCGGACCGGAAAACTCTTTTTATCGTGGCCAGTAAGTCCGGAACCACGCTGGAAACTCTGGCCCTTTTCCGTTATTTCTGGGAGCTTAAAAGCCAGGAGGAGAATTTTCCCGGTTCTCATTTTGTGGCCATAACCGATGAGGCTACTCCTCTTGAAAAATTGGCGCTGGAAAGGGGTTTCAGGGCGGTTTTTCACGCGCCGGCGGATGTCGGCGGTCGCTTTTCAGCTCTTTCCGTCTTTGGTCTTTTGCCCGCCGCCCTGGTGGGTATTAACCTCGAAGAGTTGGTTGAACTGGCCCGACAGGAGAGGAACCGAATTTTTTCTGAATCATCTTCACCGTCAAAGAAGGCCAAAGATGATGTTTTGAATTATCTGGCTTTTTTCTCTTTGCTGGGGATGGCCCGGGATAAATTGACCTTTTTTACTTCCAGAAAATTAGAGAGTTTTCCCGATTGGCTGGAGCAGCTCATCTCTGAAAGTCTAGGCAAAGATGGTCAGGGCCTGGTCCCGGTCGCCCGGGAACCGAGCCTGTCTTCACCCGCGTATTCCGCCGATCGAGCCTTTATCTATCTGGGATTAAAGGATGAATCGCCGGGTTTCTCCCTGGAGAAATTAAGTTTTCAGGCTGAAGACGGCCCCCCTCTCCTGGAGATTTATTTACCCGACCTGATATATCTGGGGGCTGAAATGTTCCGCTGGGAAGTCTGCGTGGCTCTCCTGGGTTCCTGGCTGGGAGTCCATCCTTTTAATCAGCCGGACGTGGTCCTTTCTAAAGTTTTGACCAGAGAAATGCTGGAGAAGGAGTCAACCTCTATTCCTGAGAGTGAGTCAATTAGAATTACCGATGAGAATAAACTCAAGGCGGCCTGGGCGAGCTGGCTGGCTTCCCTTCAGCCGGAGGACTATATCGGTCTGCAGGCGTGGCTACCCCCCACCGATGATGTCTTCAGTCGCCTTCAGCAAATCAGAAAAATAATTTTGGCCAAGACCGGAACAGCCACCTGTCTGGGATTTGGGCCGCGGTTTCTTCATTCCACCGGCCAGCTTCATAAAGGAGGTCCCAATAAGGGAGTTTTTCTGCAGTTGATTGATGAGCCTGAAGATGATCTGCCGGTTCCCGAAACTCCCTACAGTTTCGGCCGCCTGATTCGGGCCCAGGCCGACGGCGATTTTCTGGCCCTGAAACAACGGGGCCGACGGGTTCTCCGGATTAATCTTGGTCCTGAAGTCGCTCAGGGTTTAGCCCTGCTGGAGAGGTTAATCAGCTGATGCATCTGGTCCATCTCTTCATCCTTTTTCTAGTCGGCGCCATCGCCGGGTTTATTAATGTCAATGCCGGTGGGGGGTCGAGTTTAACTTTGCCCATGCTTATTTTTTTGGGGCTGGAAGGCTCGCTGGCCAACGGCACCAATCGAGTGGCCATTTTTATTCAAAATATTTTTGCCGTATCTTCTTTCCGTCGCCAGGGCGTCCATGAGTTTAAGAAGAGTTTTACTCTGGGACTTTTAACTTTACCTGGAGCGGTCATTGGAGCCCTGGTCGCCAGCCGCATCAGTGATTTGCTTTTCCAGAGAATACTGGCTATTGTCCTGATTCTGATTGTGATTTCCATACTTTTTTCCCGCTCTTATCAAAATAATTCTCAAAAGATGGGACGCCCGGCCCATCCCTTTTTATATCCAGCGCTGGTGGCGGTGGGTTTTTACGGTGGATTTCTTCAGATCGGAGTGGGTTTTTTGTTTATGGCTACCCTGTATCATTTGCTTCGAGTGGATTTGATTCGGGTTAATATGCATAAAGTTTTTATTATTCTTCTTTATACATTGCCCGCCTTGATTGTTTTTTCTCTGACCGGCAATGTCAACTGGGGCTATGGCTTGATTCTGGCCGCGGGCAATGCTCTGGGTGCCTGGTGGGGAGCCAGAGCTGCGGTTAAAGGTGGAGAACGGATAATTAAGATTATCCTGGCGGTGGCTATTTTAATAATGTCCTTCAAACTTTTGAAAGTTTTTTGAGCGAAATTCGGGCTGAAGTTTTCTCGTTTCACAAATCGTCACATAAGCCAAATTTGACTTTATTTCCTTGGATTAGATAAAATAAGACTTAATAAAGGGGGCGAGTAAGGGGATGAAGTTAAAAGTGAGGTTTTATTGCTAGAGCTTCCAGCTTTTTAAGGATTTGTTTTTTTGTAGGAGAAGCAGGGAATGGTCTTAGTTGAAGAAAAGTGTAATTTTAGGGAAGAATCCCCAGTGGTAGGAGCTGGTCGAGTCTGTCTTTTCCTCGAGAAAGGGATGGAGATAAAGAATGGCTAAGAAAGCCCCCTCAACCTTCAAGAAAGACCAGTCACCTTCACTTCGGGCTTTAATTGTTGATGATTATCCTCAAGACCGTCAATTAATTTCCCGAGAACTGCAAAAAGAATTTCCCGGGATAGAGGTAATAGAGATAAAAAATAAAACTGAATTAAGCCAAGCTCTGCGGAGGGGCGATTTTAATCTGGTTGTTACTGAGTATAAACTTCACTGGACCACAGGAATGGAAGTGTTAAAAAAAGCTAAAAAGAAATGTCCTTATTGTGCGGTGGTTATGTTTACTGCCTCCGGGAATGAAGAAGTAGCCGTGGAGGCCATGAAGCAGGGTTTGGATGACTACGTCCTTAAGTCTTCAGGCCAATATCTCTGTCTGCCTGTGGCCCTCAGGGGAGCCCTAAGAAAAATGGAGCAAAAGAAAATGATTGATGAGATTGCCAGGAAATTAAGGGAGAGTGAGAGAAGATATCGAGCTTTGACGGAAAATATTAACGATATTATTTACTCTCTTAATCCTGAGGGTGTCATTACTTACATTAGTCCCCAAGTAGAAAAATATGGCTACAAACCACAAAATTTTCTGGGGAAACCTCTCAGTGAATTAGCTGAGAATATGGTGCCTGAAGATCAGGCAAAAATGATGGACGATTTCCTTCAAGCTGTTAAGGGAGGCGAAGAGAGGTTAACTGAATATCGTTTTGTCTCACCAGAAGGCAAAGTTTACTGGCTGGAAAATTATAGTCGGATTCAACGCAACAAGAAAGGCCAAGTGACAGGCGTAATAGGAGTTCTTCGGGATATTACTGAAGCCAAGAAGACCCAAGAGAAACTGCAGAAATCTTTAAGAGAGAAGGAGATTTTACTTCGGGAAATATATCACCGAGTCAAGAATAATATGCAGATTATGGCCAGCTTGCTTCGCCTCCAGGCTCGTCAAGCTCAGGACGAAAGAACTAAAGAATTGTTCCGCGAGAGTCAGGCTCGAATCCGAACCATGGCCTTGGTTCATGAACGGCTTTATCAATCCGAAGATTTATCCAGTATTGATTTTTCCGATTATATTAATCATATGGCCGTGCATTTGATGTCGCTTTATCATGAAAAGAGCCGAAATATTGACCTTGAAATAAGGAGCCAGAGAGTATATCTGGATATAAATCGAGCAATTCCTTGTGCTCTCCTATTAAATGAATTAATCACCAATGTCTTGAAACATGCTTTTCCTCAGAATCAACCCGGAAAATTAACCATCGTTTTGGAAAAACGGCCTCGAGGCAAATACTATCTGTTAGTGGAAGATAATGGAGTAGGTTTATCGCCGGAGATAGATATTGAAAAAGCCGAAACTCTTGGCCTCCAGCTGATTAATGACCTAGCCATCCAGTTGGGCGGTCAGCTGAGGGTTTATCGGAATCAAGGCACTGCCGTTGAAGTCATTTTCTGAAAGCCGAAATTTCTTATTATTTTAATACAGAAAGGAGAGTTAGCTCCCTATCCCTTGTCTTCAGAAAAATAAATGAGGGAAGTCCGAGCTAAAATATCTTTTCATAGTGATAAGGAGGCCAGGTAGTCAGTTGTTAATTTTAGAATAGTTTTCACTCCTTGGAGAGTGTTTCAGAGCTCATTTTTCTTATTTTATTCTTATTTCCTAGCTCTATGGCCACATTATAAATTGAATCTGATTGTACCAAGAAAAGAAGTTTTCTTGCAGTGGCCGGACAATTGCTCTTTAGGGAGTTTTCCGCTATAATTCGGGCTTTTTATTTGCTAGGAGCAATCATTAAAAAAACTTAAGAGGTCAAAATGAGTCCCAATAAAAATTGGCCTGAGAAGAAGAGATTGTTAGAGGAAATAGATAAATTGAAAAAGAAAATTATTCGCTTGGAAGAGGAGAAGAAACGTCAACAAGAAGTAGAAAGAGCCCTGCGGGAGAAGGAAGAAATGTATCGGGCTATTGTCGAGGGTAGCCATGATGCCATTTATATATATCAGGGAGATAACTTTCTTTTCTTTAATGAAAACGTCAGTCGGTTAACCGGGTATACGCCTGATGAATTAAGTCAGCTAAACATTTGGGAACTTATCCACCCTGAGGATCGTTCCCGAGTCTATGAGTATGCCCAAAAAAGATTTCAGGGCCAGCCAGCCCCCACGGTTTACGAAGCTCGAGTGATTAGTAAAGACGGGGAGGTCCATCATTGTGAATTTTCAGTGGTAATGATTAAATTCCAGGGGGAAACCGCGGTTTTAGGGGCTGTGCGAGATATTACTCCTCGGAAGAAAATGGAGCTGGCCTTGCGGGAGTCAGAAGACAAATTTCGGAAGTTGGCTGAAGATGCTCAAGTGGGTGTTTATCTCCATCAGGATGGAATTTTTCGCTATATAAATCCTTGTTTTGCTCGTATGTTCGGGTATAAAATAGATGAAATTGTGGGCCGACTCGGCCCAGTTGATTTTTGCCACCCCGACGATTGGCCCCTGGTGGCCAGAAAAATAGAAGCCCGTTATAGAGATGAAGAAGCCAAAGCTCATTACAATTTTCGAGGTGTTAGAAAAGATGGTTCCGTACGCATTATGGAGGTTTATGGGAGTCGAACAACTTTTCAGCAGAGACCGGCTATTATTGGCATGATAATGGATGTTACCGCTGAGAAGGAAAGAGAAAGAAAACTCCAAGCTTCTCTAAAAGAGAAAGAAGTTTTACTTCAGGAAATTCACCATCGGGTTAAAAATAATATGCAGATTATTTCTAGTTTACTCCGACTTCAAGCCCGGCAAGCGAATAATCCTCATTTCGAGCAGCTCATCCAAGTTTGTCAAAATCGTATTCGGAGTATGGCCTTGATTCATGAAAAGTTCTATGAAACCAGCGATTTCACCAAAATTGATTTTAATGATTATGCCCGCCGCTTATTGAGCTATCTTCTGGCTATTTATATCAAAGATGAGAAACAAATAACTCTGGACATTGGTATTCAAGATGTTTTTCTGGATATCAATAAAGCTATTCCCTGTGGGTTATTGATTAACGAAATAGTATCCAACAGTTTAAAGCATGCTTTTCCAGGAGGAAAAAGGGGGACAATTTCCTTAAAAATGAGAAGAACAAATCACCAAGAGGTGGAGTTAATTATTGCTGATGATGGAGTCGGCTTTCCCCCGAAATTTGACTTACACAAGACAACCTCTCTCGGCCTCCAATTAGTGAAGGATTTAGTCCGGCAATTAGGTGGTCATTTTGAGTTAATTCAGCGACGGGGGATTGAATACCGGATTTATTTCCAAGGCTAAAGTTAGCCCAATCCCCCACCCAGGGGAGGAATTCTTTAGATTTCATCTTGGAAGTCCCTGAATTCTCTGGGAGTAATTTTACCCCGCTTGCTACTCTTAAGGGTGAGAAAAGGCCCAAAAAAATCATCGCAAAGGGTGATTGATTATCTGAAAACAAGGGAATAACTTATAAAAGCAATGTTCCAGGAAGATACCTATCTAATTTATCTAGAGATTGGAACCGGAGGTGGGAGATGGTTAAATTAATTCAGAAAACAGCCCTCTTACTAATAGTTTTGATGGCTTTAAACTGCTTATTCTTGCGAGGCACAGAATTTTATGAAAAAAAATTAATTGTCGTCGCCCCTGAAGCTAATGTTCACCTTGATCCTAGTTCGACCAGCCCCGTAATAGATGTGTTGAAGAGAGGATCGATTCTTTATTTAGCGGCTGATCGGCCCTTTCGGAAGGTTTGGAAGTACATTTACTATACTCCTGGTTATTCTTCCATAACCAAGGCAGGGTATATATTAGCGGATAAGGTGAGAGCTTTGTTTAAGGTGACTAAGGTTTACACTATTCATGGAGGTCAGCCTCAGCCAGTAATTATGCAAGAGCAGAAAGGACATTTCCGACGGATTCTCTGGGGCATGTCTCCTGAAGAGGTAGTGGCCCTGGAAGGCGAACCTCTCTATCAGGAAGAAAAAGAAGAAGTTAGGCGTTTGGATTTT
>Ga0190336_1000132_pt1 | contig 13962 bp, 16 predicted proteins | sample 487204910_MG_FD_161651 | JGI IMG/M metagenome (GOLD analysis project Ga0190336, IMG submission 161651) | Hydrothermal vent sediment bacterial communities from Southern Trench, Guaymas Basin, Mexico - 4872-04-9-10_MG | ecosystem: Environmental > Aquatic > Marine > Hydrothermal vents > Sediment ...
TGGGTAATTTATCACCAATATTCACCCATCTGGAGGTGCATCAAATCATCATGTTATCTTACTTAGGGGCTCATTAGGACTATGAACCTGGAATATAGTCTCAGGTGATCAATTTTTTTAAAATAACTCTAATCAAAGGTGGAGAGTGAAAACCTGACTCCACTTAGAGCTGAGCCCAACTTAACAAGCAACTGGGAGGCTTATGAATTTTAGAGATTAAAAGAATTTTCGCCTGAGGATGAGGAGATAGCTTGAGCTGTTAGCGATTACTTCTTTATCAGGGATAAAGAAAACAGAAGAAGGGGAAAGATATGTGGTAATTGATAAATAAAGGAAAGGGGATAAAAGGAGGAGCTAACGGGCGAAGAGAAACATAAACCAGCCAAAGAGAAGAGCTCCAATGACCATGATTAAGAAAAGAGACAGGAAATACCGGATTTGTTCTTTGCGCGTCTTGCGCCGAATTAAAGCCAAAACTAAACTCACTAGCAGGGAATAAATAATCATTGAAAAGAGATGGCTCCGGAGAATCATTTTTTTCTCCCTATAGCTATATCAAAGGCATCCAGAGCTACTAGATAGTTAAGCAAGCCGGCTCCGGCGATATAAGCTGTGCCGAATTCAAAAGTAGTGCTTTTAAGATTACCTAACCCCCAACCCAGCCAGCGTGTGGCCAAATAAAATAAACCATTACCGAGATCGGAGAAAAAAGCCAAGATGGTCAGCGGATTTTGGGTTTCGAAGGAATACACTCGACCTTCCATAAGGAAGCCTAGGAGAGTCATTAAGGCAATACAGCTGAAAAAGATTGCTCCGCGAGCGTATTTTTTGAGCGATAGATGACCCAATCCAGGAATTAGCCACCCTAGAAAAAGGGCCAATACTGCTTTTGGTTTAATCATTTTTAATTTTAAATGACATAATAGTTAAAAATTGACAGAAATTCAAGGGATGAACCGGTGAGAAACTCTAGGCTCAGGTCTTGGTCTTTCATTTTTGAGATGAATTAAAAAGAAAGGTTATTAACTTAATCTTAGATAAATTTAATTTGATCTCAATGATGAAGATAAAGATAGGCCCTTTCTTTGGTTTTGTTCTCAGAGAGATATGGGGAAATTAAAATTGCTTATTCGGAGTAAATTCTTCTATAATGATAGAAAAAGTATGAAAGCTACCCAGAGTGACTCACATGAGGATTGATAAAGAGGAAAGGAGTTTTAATGAATTTTAACGATTTTGACTCAGTAATTCAATTTGCTCTGGAGCGGGAGGAAGAAGCTATCGAAGCTTATGAACAATTATTGCCTAAGGCTACTCTGCCAGGGCTCAGAGAGCTTCTTAAAGAATTGCAGGCTGAAGAAAGGAAACATAAAGAACGTTTAGAAGAATTATCCCAAAGAGACCTACCTCCTTCTGAAGTGCCGGAGGTTGAGGACATGAAAATTTCTGATTATGTTCTGGAAGGAACTATTGATGAGGGAATGTCTCTTCAGGATGTGCTTATTTTCGCGGCCAAAAGAGAGCAGAAAGCTATTGAACTTTATCGGGACTTAGCTCAAAGAACTGATTCTCCCGAGATCAAGAAGCTTTTTGAGTGGCTGGTTTCCCAGGAAAAGGCTCATAAACTTCGCCTAGAAAGCGAATATGAAAAGCATATTCTCCAAGAGGATTAAAGCTTTAAAAATAAAGAAAGGAGAAAACCATGGAAAAATGGGAATGTACTGCTTGTGGGTATATTTATGACCCGGAGGCAGGTGATCCGGGTAATGGGATTCCAGCTGGAACTCCTTTTGAAGAACTACCCGATGACTGGACTTGTCCTCAGTGTGGAGTAGGTAAGGAATTTTTCCGAAAGATAGACTAATTTCCACTTGGTTAATCTGAGAAAATGAGAGAGCCAATACTCATCATTGGCAATGGGGCGGCGGGGATTTTTACAGCTAAAAATCTCCGAGACAAAGGAATGAAGACGAGAATTGTGGTCCTGGCAGAAGAAAAATATCACTATTATCCTCGTCCTAATTTAATCGGTTTTCTAGCTGGTGAGTTAGCTCAAGAGAAGTTATCTCCCTTTCCACCCGAGTGGTATGAAAAACAGGCCATCCAAGTTTATCTGAAGGAACCAGCTCTAGAAATCAATCCTTCGGCCAGGGAAGTTGTGACCAGTGCCGGCCGTCGGATGAATTATTCATTCTTAGTGTTGGCTACTGGGGCTCATTCCTTTATTCCCACCTTTCCTGGAGCGGAGAAAAAAGGTGTTTTTACCCTCCGGACTTTAGATGATGCTTTGGCCATAATTGATTGGCTGGAGAAAAAAAGAAAAGTGGTAGTTATCGGTGGGGGGCTGTTGGGACTGGAAACGGCCAGAGCATTGAAGGCTCGAGGGGCTGAGGTTGAAGTTTTGGAGTTTTTTGGCCATCTTTTACCCCGTCAATTGGATGAGTCAGGAGCCTCTTTACTTAAAGAATTAATCGAGAAGCAGGGGCTAAAAATTTCCACTGGAGAAGCCACCGCTAGAATTCTAGGTAATGGAGAGGTTTCAGGAGTGGAGTTAAAAAGCGGGAAAAAAATAGTAGCTGAAACCGTAATTATTGCGGCTGGAGTAAGGCCAAATCTTGAATTAGCGGAGAAAGCTGGATTGAAGATTGACCAGGGTGTCATCATTGATGAGCACTGTCGGACCAGCGACCCTTCTATATTAGCTGCTGGGGATGTGGCCCAATTTAAGAGCCGGCCATACGGCATCCTTCCTGCTGCCTTTGATCAGGCCAGAGTGGCGGCCGCAACCATTGCTGGTGAGCCAGAGGTTTACCAAGGCACGGTGCTAGCTAATACTCTAAAAATTGTCGGCATTGATTTAACTTCAATCGGGCTGGTTAATCCTGGCGAGGAAGAGGAAGAAGTGGAAGAATTAAAAGATTGGCGGCCCGAAGAAGGGATTTATCGGAAAATAGTGCTGAAAAAAGGAGTGGCAGTGGGGGCTATTTGGTTGGGAACTACTCAGGGAGTGAGGCCGATCATGACAGCGATCAAGGCCGGCCGTGATCTTAGTCCTTGGAAGGGCCAACTTCTAAAGGAAGATTTTGATTTTAAGGAATTAGAAGTCTCATGAAAAAAGAGCGGCGACTAGCCAGATGGCGAGCAATCTTTTTCCTCGTGGCCTTCACTCTTGGCTTAACTTCCTTAAGCCGAGCCAAAATTTCAGTTTTTCTTTCTTTGGACTATGCTAAGGGCCAGGCGGAAACTCCTTTTTCTTTGGGTACATTTTATCGCCCGATTCTGGGTCTTAGCGTGGCTAATGAGATTAATCCCAAGCTTGATTACTTTGGCCAGTTTTATGTGGTTGGGGAACGAGAGATTCATCTGGATGAAGCTTGGTTGCGACTGCGTTTTTCGAGTCGTTTCACGGCCAGAATCGGACTTTATATAGTCCCCTTTGGTTATTACAATGAACACTCCTTGCCTTTTCAAAGTTGGTTGATTCAAGCGCCTCTTTCCCAAGAATATCTTTATCCTTACCGTTGGCGCGATTTGGGGGGAGTAATTGAGGGGGGCTGGGGAGATTTTGGTTACTGTCTTTATATAGGTAATGGCCTGGCCGAACAAGCTTGGTTGGCTGAGGGCCAACAGTTTAGCGACAACAATAAGAATAAGGCTTTGGGAGGACGGATAACCTGGAATCTAGGCAAGGGATTGGAGATAGGCTATTCCCGCCATCAAAGCCGCTTTGATGAGCAAAGCCAACGGTCAATGCGGCTGGGGTGTTATCATCTGGCTTGGGTGGGAGAAAGTGCCTCTTTAATTGGAGAGTACATCCGAGCTTCTCTCGAAAATCCTTCTGGATTTGCTGAAGGAGAAGCAAGTGGGGTGTTTGTGCAAGGTTCACTCCGGATTTTCGGCCTTCGCCCTGTGTTAAGTTATCAGAAGGTTGATTACAGCGATCCCTTTCATGGCCCGGGTTTCACTTCTTCTTTATCTTCGGGAGAAGGAATAGATTTAGAAAAAAAACGTTGGAGCCTAGGTTTAGTTTATCCTCTTTTTCAGACTGTATTTCTTAAGTTTGAATATGATTGGAATATAGTAGAGAACGGTTCCAAAAAAGATGATGTTTATTTTCTCCAAGCCACCTTCATTTTTTAAACTTGTCCTCCAGCCGTTTATCTGCTAGAATCCCTGGGGATAAAAAGAGGGGTAAAGGGGAATTTTTAGGAGCAGACTGATGAAGAATCTGGCGGTGATTGGGGTTCAATGGGGGGATGAGGGGAAAGGTAAAATTATAGATTTACTTACACCTTCTTTTGATATTATTGCCCGCTATCAGGGTGGCCATAATGCTGGACATACTGTCTGTATAGGCAAGAAGCGGTTTGTCCTTCATTTGATTCCTTCCGGAATTCTTCATCGAGAGAAATTATGTGTTATCGGCAATGGTGTAGTAATCGATCCTCAGGCATTTTTTAAGGAACTGGAAACATTGAAGCAGCTAGTCGATCTTGATGAAAAGCAAATTGTTCTCAGCGCCCGGGCCCATATTATTTTTCCTTATCACTTCCAACTAGAGAAGCTCCAGGAGGAAATGAGAGGTGACAAAAAGATTGGAACCACTTTTAGAGGGATTGGACCGGCCTATGTCGACAAATATGCCCGAATGGGCATCAGAGCGGGTGATTTATTGAATGAGGCTTATTTGAGGGAGAAAATAAGCCTTAACCTGGCGGAGAAAAACATAATTTTGCAACATTTTAACTTGCCCCTTCTGAATGAAAAGCAGATTTATGAGGCCTATTTGGATTACGCTCAAAAGTTGAGGCCTTTTATTAAGGAAATATCTTCTCTGTTGCACCAGGAAATCGAACGGGGCAAAAAGATTCTTTTTGAAGGTGCCCAAGGAACTTTATTGGATATAGATTATGGGACTTATCCTTATGTCACTTCTTCCAATGCCACAGCCGGGGGAATCTGTACAGGGTTAGGGTTACCCCCTGAGCAGGTTCATGAGGTTCTAGGGGTGGTCAAGGCCTATACTACCCGAGTGGGAGGAGGCCCCTTTCCCAGTGAGGCTGAGCCGCAAATAGCCGAATGGTTGCAAGAGAAAGGTCACGAATTTGGAGCTACCACCGGAAGGCCTCGGCGATGTGGTTGGTTTGATCTGGTAGCCGTGGGCTATGCTTGCCGAATAAACGGCATTAAGAAATTGGCTTTGATGAAAGCCGATGTTCTTGATGAACTAGAAGAAATTCCAGTTTGTCTGGGATATCAATACAAGGGCACTCTTCTTAAGGAATTTCCCCCAGAGAGTTGGGTATTGGAGAAGGTGAAGCCAGTTTATAAAATCTTTAAAGGTTGGCAAAGACCCCTTAAGGATGTTTCTTCTTGGGAAGAATTACCCTCCCAATTACTGGATTATATTCATTTTATTGAGGATAATCTTGGGGTGGAAGTGGTGATTCTTTCCACGGGCCAAGGCCGTCGCGAAACTTTGATTAAAGAAAAAGAGTTGGCTACTTTGATGCTTTAGAGGTGATAAAGGGCCGTCTTCCCTGAATGATTTCACTCTTCTTAACCAGAAAAAACTGTTCATACCGGGAGGAAAATAAAAATATATAAGTCAAAAAATATATCAAAGTTGTTATTGACAAAATTATTTTTTAGTATTAAATTTATATTTACGATAGTAATTATAGAGTTAGATTGGGATAAAGTTAGGTGAGGATCAGATCAAAACGGTGGAGGAAGAGCTTAAGTGGTGAGGAGAAATAAGGTTGGAGCGTGGGCATTACCCAGCTTTTTTAGAGAAAGGTAGGAAGTAAGTGGGGAGCGAAGTCAAGTTTAGTTTTAATTTTTCTGTCAGGCCAGGAAAAATTAAAATCAGACGACCTTTGCACTGGGAGGTCAAGAAGATTATAATAACCCGATAGAGACAATTACTAATATCTTGGCTTTGGTTAAATCATCGAGGAGGTAATTATGAAAGATAAAGTTGAAAAGGCCTTAGAGAAAATCCGACCAGCTCTCATGGCTGATGGAGGCAACGTAGAATTGGTAGAAGTGAGTGACGATGGTGTAGTGAAAGTCAGATTGACAGGAGCTTGCGGCGGTTGCCCGATGTCTCAGTTAACTTTGAAGATGGGCATCGAACGGATTCTGAAAAAGGAGATTCCAGAAGTTAAGGAAGTAGTGGCTGTTTAAAAAAATGAATTGGGGGGAGACCAAAGGACTATTAAGGTAAGTCAAGGGACTCAACGGTGAAAAAAATATATTTCGACCATATAGCAGCTACTCCCGTGGCTCCGGAAGTGAGACAGGCTATGGAGCCCTTCTTAGGAGAAAAATTTGGGAATCCCCAGAGTCTTCATTCTTTTGGACAAGAAGTCTCTCTAGCTATAGAAAAAGCCCGTTCCCAGGTAGCGGCTTTAATCAAGGCTGAACCTGAGGAAATCTATTTTACTTCCAGTGGGTCAGAATCCAATAATCTGGCTATTAAAGGTTTAGCTTTAGCTAATCAAAAAAAAGGTCGGCATATTCTTCTTTCGGCTATTGAGCACCAATCAGTCCTTTATGCAGGAAAATTCTTAGAAAAACTTGGCTTTGAGGTGGAGAATATTCCAGTCGACTCTTGGGGTTGGGTTGACCCGGAGGCGGTTCGCCGGGCTATAAAGGCTGAGACTATTTTAGTAGCGGTGATGATGGCCAACAGTGAAGTGGGGACTATCCAGGATGTAGCTGAAATTGCCTCAATTTGTGCGGAAAAAGAGGTACTCTTCCACACAGATGCTGTGGCTTACGCTGGTAGTCTGCCTCTTGATGTCAGTAGTTTCCCGGTTAACACCCTCTCTCTGGCAGCTCATCAATTCTATGGTCCCAAGGGAGCTGCGGCTCTTTATATAAAAAAGGGCACCCGCCTTCTTCCTTTAATAGATGGCGGTATCCAAGAGGGAGGACGTCGGGCTGGCACAGAAAATGTAGCTGGAATAGTGGGGTTAGGCGAAGCGGCTCGTTTAGCCGCTCAAAAAATGAAAGACTGGCAACAAGAACTCGGGCCTTTAAGGGATTATTTAATTGAAGAGTTGCCGCGGCGCGTGGAACATGTGGTTTTGACTGGCCATCCTCGCCGTCGCTTGCCTTATCACGCCAGTTTTTGTGTCCGCTTTATTGAAGGAGAAGCCATGCTTCTTAATTTGGATATGAAAGGCATCGCCGCTTCTAGCGGTTCAGCCTGTACTTCGCGGGCCTTGAAGGCTTCTCATGTTCTGTTGGCCCTGGGCCTGGATCACGCCTTGGCTCAAGGTTCACTGGTCTTTTCTTTAATCACCGGAAATAAGCCTCAAGACATAGATTATCTCTTAGAGGTGTTTCCACCAATCGTTGAGCGTCTAAGAGAGATGTCGCCTCTTTACGCGAAGTTTAAGGAGGGTGAGTCATGATCTATAGTGAAAAGGTTATGGAGCATTTTCAGAATCCCCGAAATGTAGGGAAGATAGAAGATCCCGATGGCGTGGGAGAAGTGGGTAATCCCGTCTGTGGAGACATGATGACTTTTTATATTAAGGTTAAGGACAACAGATTAGTCGATATTAAATTCCAGACTTTTGGTTGTGGAGCAGCTATTGCTGTCTCAAGTATGGTTAGCGAAATGGCTCTGGGCAAAACCATTGAAGAAGCTCTTAAAATCACCAACAAGATGGTGGCTGAAGAGTTAGGCGGATTACCTAAAAATAAACTTCATTGTTCTAATCTAGGGGCCGATGCTCTCCATAAAGCCATTGAAGATTATCTCCAGAAACAAAAGAAGAAAGAGGCCGAGGCAAAGTCGGCTAAATCTCATCAGTCAAAAGAGTCCCCCAAATTAAGTTGTCCTTATTGCGAAGGCCCTCTTGAAGGCTGGGAGGAATTCTGTCAGGCCTGTCAGATTGAATTGGAGGAATGTCCGGAATGTGGCTTACCTCGAAAAAAAGGCGATAAATGCCCCCATTGTGGGGCCACTCCTGTAAGGGTCTAGAGGGAGAAAGGAGAATCTTTAGACATCATGCCCAAAACAGAAATCTCCCTGAATTGGTTTCCCCGTGGGTTATGTCTCCCAGTGATTGCCATGTCTCCTAGGCTCAAGAAGATGAAAAGAGATAGTCATTTGGCTAGGCTTGTCATCACTTGGGGGAATCCAGGGAAGAAAAAAAGCCAATCTCCTTGGCTGGAGCCAAATAGGTGGCTGATTTTGGGAGTTAGAGAAGGTGATGAAGTGATTCGAGTTTCAAAGAAAAAGGTCAAGGAGTTGGAGAAGAATTTTTAGAGATAGAAAAGGAAAAAAGCCAATGGTGAGTAAAGAAGAAATAATCGCTCGGATAAAAAAGTTGAAAGCTGAGATGAAGGCGGTTATTCTGGCTCATAATTATCAGATTGGTGAAGTCCAGGATGTGGCTGATTTTGTGGGGGATTCTCTGGAATTGAGTCAGCAGGCGGCCAATTTGCCGGAAGAAGTTATCGTCTTTTGCGGAGTTCATTTCATGGCGGAGACGGCTAAAATGCTTTCTCCAGAAAAAACAGTGCTTTTACCAGAGATTAATGCTGGTTGTCCCATGGCCGATATGATTACCGCCGAAGAGTTAATCGCCTGGAAAGCCACTCATCCTGGCAAAAAGGTCGTTTGTTATGTTAATACTTCAGCCGAAGTCAAAGCGGAGTCTGACATCTGCTGTACTTCAGCCAATGCCTTGCGCATAGTAGAATCTTTGTCTGAGGAAGTAGTGCTCTTTGTGCCGGATAAAAATTTAGCTAATTATGTGGCCTCCCATAGTTCCACCCAGGTTATTCCTTGGGATGGTTATTGTTATGTTCATAACAATATGCGACTGGAACATGTGGCTAAGAAGAAAAAGGAATATCCTCAGGCGGAAATTTGGGTCCATCCCGAGTGTCGGCCTGAGGTCATAGAGCAGGCCGACAAAGTTTTTTCCACCGGTCAGATGGTTAAAGAAGCCAGCCAGACCACTGTTTCCCAGGTGATTGTGGGGACAGAAATTGGTATTATCCACCGCTTGCAGAAAATAAATCCCCAGGTGGAATTTATTCCTTTAAAGGAAACAGCCGTTTGTTCCAATATGAAGAAAATTGATCTAATGAGTGTGTTAAAAGCCCTGGAGTTGAAGCGCTACCAGATTGAAATCGATCCTTCAATTCGGGAGAAAGCCGTAGCCGCTATCCAAAAAATGATTTCGATTTAATATTGTTTATTAATTGAAAATAGTTATAAATATTAAGCAGAAATAATTCATTCCAATAGGGAGGCTAATTAAAATGAAAAAAATGACGGAAAAGAATCTCTGGGATGCCTTTGCCGGTGAGAGTCAGGCCCATATGAAATATATGATTTTTGCCGAAAAAGCAGTCGAAGAAAATTTGACCAATATTGCCCGTCTCTTTAAAGCTAATTCTTATGCCGAGCAAATTCATGCCCGTAATCACTTGCGGGCTTTGGGAGAAATAAAATCAACGGCTGAAAATGTGGCTACAGCGGTGGAAGGCGAGGATTTTGAAGTTGATGAGATGTATCCTACCTATATTAAAATCGCCCAAGAACAGAGCGAAAAGCAAGCTGAAGTCAGTACCACCTGGGCTTTGGCCGCCGAGAAAGTCCATGCTGAATTATATCGTCAGGCCAAAGAAGCTTTGAGTCAGGGGCGAGACTTGGAGATAGGCGCGATTTATGTTTGTCCAGTTTGTGGCTTTACAATGGAGGGAGAAGCTCCGGAGAAGTGCCCGGTTTGTAATACTCCTCGGGAAAAATTCAACGAATTTTAGCTCGTTTTAAAAGAGGGGATTAGGGAGGGTGTTGATGATAATAAATTTAAATGAGATAGAGTCATTCTCTCCAAAAGAGATAATTTCTTTGGCTTTTCATTCGGAAGTGAAGGCAGAGCAGGTCTATCTTTTCCTGAAAGAGAAAATTAAGAATAAGCTGCTGCGACGGAAATTGGATTTTTTGGGCTACGAAGAAGCCAGACATGCTGAGCTTTTGAAACGTTTCTTTAATCAGAAATATCCTCAGGAATCCATGCCTTCTCCAAAAATTTCATTCTGGCCTGAGGGCAAGGTTTCCTTAACGAAGAGCAGCTCTATTAAAGATTTGTTCATTCAAGCCTTGGAAAACGAGAAAATATTTGAAAATTTTTATCTCTCTGTCAGTCGGTTAATGAAAAGCCCGCCTTTGCGTCATGTGTTTAAGTACTTGAGTCGAGTAGAAAGGACACATTACTTTATAATTAAAACTGAATTAGACCTTCTCGAAAAATTTCCTGATTACTACCAAGTGGAGGATTTCCATTTTGGCGATGAATTGGTCCACATAGGCCCTTGAACTCGCTAAGGGAGCTCTCGGGAGGCCAACGGGAAAAATTGAGGATAAAAAAGACGTAATTGAAAATTCTTCCTTTGTAAAGTCAGCTGAGGGGGAGAAGTTGAATTAATCAGGAAAAGAAGAAGGCCAAGAAAAGGAGGTTGGGGATGGGTAAAAAGTTGTCTTTACCCTCAAAAATCAAAAAGAGAGACGGTCAATTAGTGCCGTTTGATCAATCTAAAATTTCTCAGGCAGTTAAAGCTGCTGCCCTGGAGGTGGTCCGGCAGGAAGAAGAAGCTCAACGGGTGAGCACCGATGTGCTGCCGGTGATTCTGGAAAGGATTCGCCAAGAGTTTCAAGAGAGAGTACCTTCGGTCGAAGAAATTCAGGATATTGTGGAAAGCGCCTTGATGGAGAAGGGCTACGGCTTTATTGCTAAAAAATACATTCTTTACCGCCAGAAAAGGGAAGAGTTACGCCGGATAAAAACAGTTTACGGTATTAAGGATGATTTAAAACTGCCTTTAAACAGCCTTTATGTGCTTCGTCAAAGATATCTCCTTAAGGATGACCGGCAGCGAGTTATTGAAACCCCCCGGGAGATGTTTCAGCGGGTGGCTCGGGCAGTGAGTCAAGCCGAACTAGAATTCAAAAGCAAGTATTCCCCAGCGGAGGTTGAAGAAAAATTTTTCCAGATGATGGCTGACCTAGAATTTCTTCCTAACTCACCTACTCTGATGAACGCTGGCACCACATTGGGGCAACTTTCCGCCTGTTTTGTCCTCCCTGTTGAAGACTCTATGGAAGGAATTTTTGAAGCTTTGAAGAATATGGCCCGCATCCATCAAACTGGGGGAGGCTGTGGTTTTGACTTTTCCCATCTTCGGCCGGCTGGCGACCTCGTGGCCACGACCAAGGGAAAAGCCTCGGGACCGATTTCTTTTATGAGTATTTTCAATGCCGCGACCCAGGTGATTGTTCAGGGAGGCCGCCGACGAGGGGCCAATATGGGCATTCTCCGCTGTGACCATCCTGATATTATCGATTTTATTGAAGCTAAATTGGACCCGGCAGCCTTCACCAATTTTAATTTGTCTGTGGCTGTGACTGACGAATTTTTAGAAAAAGTTAAGCGAGACGAAACATTTGATTTAATTAGTCCTCGGACTGGAGAAAAAGTCAGGTCGCTTCGAGCTCGTTCCCTCTTTGAGCTGATTTGCTATGCGGCCTGGAAATCAGGCGACCCAGGTCTCATTTTTCTGGATGAAATCAACCGTCATAATCCTTTGCCCGAATTAGGGCCAATTGAAGCCACTAATCCTTGCGGCGAAATACCTCTATATCCCTATGAAAGCTGTAATCTTGGCTCCATCAATCTGGCTAAATTTGTCCGCAACGGGGAAGTAGATTGGTTGAGGTTGAAAGACACCATAACCTGGGCAGTCCGCTTTTTAGATGATGTAATTGAGGTCAATCGTTATCCTCTCCCTGAAATCGAGAAAATGACCAAAGCCAATCGCAAGATTGGCCTGGGGGTCATGGGCTTTGCTGATTTTCTGATTAAATTAGGGCTTCCCTATAATCATCCCCAGGCAGTAGCCACAGCTTCTCGGTTGATGCGAGTTATTCAACAGATTAGCCGACAAGCTTCGGCTGAGTTAGCAGAGGAAAGAGGTGTTTTCCCTAATTATGAACGCTCTATCTACCCCCGGCAGGGTTTAAAGTTGCGGCAGGCCACCCTCAATACGGTGGCCCCTACTGGGAGTATTAGTCTCATTGCTGGTTGCTCGAGCGGCATAGAGCCTGTTTTTGCTTTAAGCTATGTCCGCCGGATTCTCTCTGGAGCCCAACTTTTTGAAATTCATCCGCTTTTCGAGGAAGAGTTAAAAAAACGGGGAATGGATTCCCGGGATTTTATTGCTTATATCGGCCGTCTGGGCAGTATTCAGCATGTCAAGGAAATTCCTGAGGAATTAAGGCGAATTTTTGTCACTGCCTTTGATGTCCAGCCAGAAGAGCATCTGAAAATCCAGGCGGCTTTCCAGCAATATACAGACAATTCAGTTTCTAAAACCATTAATTTGCCTGAAGAAGCTACTGTGGAAGATGTCAAAGAGATCTATCTCAAAGCAGCTGAATATCATTGTAAAGGGATAACTGTTTATCGCTATGGTTCGAAGAAAGGCCAGGTTCTTTCTTTTACCTCAGGTGAGACTGAAGAGGAAGATTGGTGGCGAGAATTTTTGACCGTGGATTCAGAGTTTTCGGGAGGTTGTTTCCGCGGCGAATGCAGTCTTTAGGCCGGAGAAGCTTGTTTAAAAGGAAAAGACAAAAAATATTTCTGGACAAAAAATATTTCTGGAAAGGGCGAGGGGATATTTGTTGAAAGGCTCATGGTTAGTTTAGCCTGATCTATTCATAAATTTAAAAAACAAGAAAAATTGGTTTAAGAACAGCCAAAAATCTTGGCTTGTGATTAGGCCAATCTTTCATGGCTGATTTCTCTTTCTTTTTGTTTTAACTTGTTATATATCAATACGTTATGAAGGGAAACGGCTTTTTTTATGAATTATTCAGGTTAGAAATGAAATAAAGGGAAATAAGAGCCTCGATTATCTCAAGCCTTGGAGTCGTCCTGGCGGGCCATGTTTCGGCCCTCTTGGAGCTTGGCTGAAAAGAGAATTGCAGTCAATAGAAAATAATAGTAAAAATAAAGAGAAGTCCAAATAAAAAAAAATTTATGGGGAGAGCCATGAAAGTCGGCCGAGAATCACCGGAGGAATTGAGAGAGAGGGTCAAAAAAATAATCAAGCTTCTTCGGGAGCATTATCCTCATAGTCGGACAGCCCTTCATTATGAAACCCCCTTTCAATTACTGGTGGCTACCATTCTGGCCGCTCAGTGTACCGATGAAAAAGTTAATCAGATCACGCCACTACTTTTTAAGAAATATCCCACCATCGCTGACTTGGCCCGGGCTTCTCAGGCAGAAGTCGAAGCCATAATTCGCCCTACCGGGTTTTTCCGGAATAAAGCTCGCAACATTATCGCCGCCGCCCGGTCTATTATGGAGGAATTCGGCGGAGAAGTTCCTGACAGGATAGAGGAATTGATCAAATTGCCGGGCGTAGCTCGAAAGACGGCTAACATTGTTCTTTCTAGTGCTTTTAGGCGGGCTGAAGGAATTGCAGTAGATACTCATGTTCGTCGTTTAGCCCATCGGCTGGGCTTAAGTTCGGCTAAAGATCCCAACAAAATTGAGCAGGATTTGATGGCCATTGTGCCGCGAGAGGACTGGCTAGATTTCAATTACTTACTGGTCGACCACGGCCGGGCTGTGTGTCAGGCCCGCCACCCCCTTTGTAATGAGTGTTTTCTCCGCTCCTTATGTCCGGCGGCGGCAGAAATGGCCGCGGAAAAAGCAGGAGAGCAAAAGTGATTCGAGAAGCTATGTTTTTTACCCCTTTGGAGGGAGGACGGGTAAAATGTTTCCTCTGTCCTCATCAGTGTGTTATCGCCCCCGGAAAATTCGGTATCTGCGGCGTCCGTCAGAATCGGAAGGGACGCTTAGTCACTCATGTCTATGGGCAGGTGATCGCCGCTCATGTGGATCCTATTGAAAAGAAGCCTCT
>Ga0190336_1000133_pt1 | contig 13931 bp, 13 predicted proteins | sample 487204910_MG_FD_161651 | JGI IMG/M metagenome (GOLD analysis project Ga0190336, IMG submission 161651) | Hydrothermal vent sediment bacterial communities from Southern Trench, Guaymas Basin, Mexico - 4872-04-9-10_MG | ecosystem: Environmental > Aquatic > Marine > Hydrothermal vents > Sediment ...
CAGGGATTTTATCTACATAGATGACCTTATCCAGGCTATTATACTTGCCGTCAACCCCCAATCCTCTGCTTCTAACACTCATTGTTCAGTCCTCAGTCCTTCTCCTTGGGGAGAAGTATTTCAGATAGCGACTTACAAAGAAACCACCGTGAATGAAATAGCAGCCAAGATAAAAGAAATAGTAGAATCTTTTCTGGACAAAAATGTTAAAATTGTTCACACTAGTCCTAGAATAGGAGATGTAAGGAGAAATTATTCAGACATTTCTAAGGCAAAGAAGATATTGGGGTATAAACCAAAGTATGATTTAGATAAAGGATTAAGAGCTACTTTTGAATATTTTAAGAATAGATATGGCTAATAACCGTAAGCAATAAAGTGTTAGAAAATGACACCTTACGCTTCACACCTCACGCCTCACGCTTCACACACTCATGCCGTAAACCGTAAACCGTAAAGAGTAAAGTGTTAGAAAAGCCACATAAGAAATTAGATGTATGGAAGAAATCAATGGAATTGGTTAGACAGATTTACGAATTAACAAAATCTTATCCCCAGAATGAAAGCTATGGCCTGATAAATCAGATGAGAAGGGCTGCTATTTCAGTATCAGCAAATATATCAGAAGGCGCTGCTCGAAATACCAAAAAAGAGTTTATTCAGTTTCTCCACATGGCCCAAGGTTCCTTGAGCGAATTAGATACCCATTTAGAAATATCTTTAGCATTGGGTTATGTGAAAGAAAAGAGTCTTAGAGAATTATCATTACTTATGAATGATGTTGATAAAATGCTAAGCGGCCTAATTAAATCCCTAAAAAGATGATAAGAACTCCTCACACCTTACACCTCACACTTCACACCTTACACCTTACTCCTCACACCTTACGCCTCACGCTTAACACTTTACTCTTCACACCTCACGCTTTACGCCCATGAGCCAGATAGACCAGTTTAATGTCAAATGTGAAGACCAGACCCCTATTCCGACATGTGAAACTTGAGAGATGGCTTGGATAGAGAAACTAAACAAAATTAAAAAATACCCGCTTAACATCTTTCTTAAAATTTTATTATATCGTATCTTATTTTCTAAAAAATGGGTATCTTCATTGATTCCAAATCGATATTTTTTGATTAATGTTCATGGTAGTAAAATGTTTTTAAATTTAAAAGACCCAGCAATGCGAGCGTACGCCTTAGGAATATATGAATATTGGAAAACTTTATTTTTTATGGATTTCATAAAACCTGGAATGACAGTTATAGATATAGGGGCAAACAAAGGATACTTTTCATTGTTAGCAGCAAAAATCCTTAATGGCAAGGGAAGAATATTATCTTTTGAGCCAGAGCCAGGCAATTGCTTTTGGATAAGAAAAAACATTGAAGCAAATGATTACAAAATAATTAAATTATTCCCAATAGCACTTTCAGATAAAGAGGGTAAAGCAGACCTCTTTCTAGGAAAGACAGAAGGAGCGCATTCATTAAATAAGTCATGGCAAAGTTTACGTTCGGAGAAAAGAGCAATAACTGTTGAAACGCGAAAATTGGATAGCATTTTAAAAGAAGAAAATATTAACGAGGTAGATTTTATTAAAATTGACGTAGAAGGAGCTGAACTTGAGGTTCTTATTGGAAGTCAAGATTACTTGAAAAACAAAAAAAATCTCGTAATAACAATGGATATCCATCCAGGTGTAAATCGCAATGAAATATATAACTTGTTAAGTAAAAACGGTTTTAAAATCTACAGCATAGACAAAAGACATAAGACTATTTCTAAAGAAGATTTTGTAAACGGCCCATACAGCATGGAAATATGTGCATTTAAGCGCGAACTTTAGGTGAGCATCCAAAAAATACATTGTGCTAACAGTAGACTATCATGTCATCAAAATTACTAACAAAAGGACTTTGGGGGGCGATCCATCAATATCTTTCCGCTATAATCAATGCAATTTTCAATCTCCTTATTATAACCTATATCATACGGGAATTGACGGTGGAGGATTTTGGTGTTTATAATTTTATACTCAGTATTATTCTTGTTGCCCAAATTATCACTTCTCTTGGTCTTGGCCCGGTTATCCAGAGATATTTGCCTGAGTACAAAGAAAGGGGGAATAATTATTTTCAAAAGCGGATTGCAGGTGGGGCAATGCTAATCCGCTTTTTTGCAGCCCTTGTTTTCGTGTTGATTCTCTTAGGAAGTCGCCATAAAATAATGGATATTTTTAGCTTGCCTGCCTATTCAAACGAGTTGTTTCCAATCATTGCATTTATAGTTATACTTGTTCTTGAGTCACAACTTCTCGGAGACGGGATCCTTGTTGCTTTACTGGAAAATAGGTATTGGAATTTCTCTAGGATAGTGTATAATGTCTCCAAGTTTGCTTTATTTTATCTTGCCATCTCATACGGATACGGATTGATAGGCATTGTCTGGGCATGGCTGATTGTCGAATCGCTACTCTTAACATTATTTTTAATTAAAGGATATCAGGTTGTTTTTTCTCTTCCCCTTCAAAAAGAGGAAATCCAAAAGATTCCCATAAGAAGGTTTGTTAGTTTCGGTGGGTATTTATATCTTTACAACATGGGCTATGTTTTCAGAGATAAAGCAACTGATATATTCCTTCTGTCGTATTTTCTTGGTTCTGAAGCAGTGGGGCTTTACTCATTTGCGTTTGGAATACCTCTTATGCTAATGGGCTTTTCCCCAGGGGCTAAGCTAAGAGCTATTTTAACCCCCCTCCTTATTCGTCAATATACCAAAACGAATAGTAGGGAAGAACTGTCATATTATTTTAAATTTATCAACCGTATTACCTTTTTCGCTATGGTTCCAGTTTTTTTAATTGGTATGATATTGGCAAAAAAAATAATCCTATTTGCTTTTAACCCAGAATATCTTGAGGTAAAAAATTTATTTATACTCTCCATGGGATTTATGATAATACAACAATTTACATATTCATACTCGCCCGTATTATTTGCCTTGGAAAAAGGTAAAATAATTTTTATTGCCAGTTTAGTTTCTATCTATAACCTAATCATGGATATCATTCTAATTCCAATTTATGGCGTTTTAGGTGCAATTCTAGCAACTGGCAGTGCTGGAATAATCATGCTCTTGTATTACCACTATGCCATGAAAAAGACCATCAATCTGACGTATCCTTGGAAATCTTTTGGCAAATATTCCATTAACGCAGTAATCGCAGCTTTAGCAGTTTTTACTCTGAGGAGTTTTATTTTTAACATTTTATCCTTGCTTTTAGTCTTGCTGGTAGGTGGGATTGTATATTTAATCGCTTCCTATGTTAATAAAGGCTTTGAACAGCGAGATCGAGAGATGTTAAACGAGGCAATTGGGAGAGAAGTATGGGTATTTTAGTGCGTAAAATGAAAAGAGGATAAAATTATGGAGGATGGCTACGGTTTGCCTTGGGATATATACTCAGAAAGAAAGCTACGACATTGAGGCATGATTTTGCTGAAAGAATGATAAACTTTGTTAAAATGTCCTATGTAGACTGTAACTAGACCTTAATAGCTGGATTATCACACATGAAAATAGCTTGCCTATTGGGGCCAATTAGTGAAAATGCAGTAGAACCTACCTTTGAGCGTTTTTTTACTTATTTTAAAAGTCATAAATTTGATCTTATAATATGCGGAAACTTTGATAATAGAGTTATGGATTATATCAAGTCACAAAAAAAAGACATTAACATTGAATTTCTCGGTCAAGGTATTCCTAACCTACTGTTCCATTCACCAAGGTTGATATTAAAGGCTAGATCTTACGACTTACTTTTTACTTACGGAGGACATATTCCCTATGGATTTCTGATGTATATAATTTCAAAAATCTTAAAAAAGAGATTTATATGTAGGGTTAATAGTTATCCTAGTAATCGGAAAACTTTAAAAATAAATATCAAAAGAAAATTGGAACATCATCTCTTAACAAAAGGCGACATAATAATTTTTAATTCTAAAAATCAAATGAAAGATATTTTGTCTAGAAACAATATAGATTTTAGACCAAATTATCATGTAATAGCTCCTGGAATTAATTTTAAACGATTTTATAAAGCTTCACCACGAGAAGTGGAGATACTCAGGGCTAAATACAGCTTAAAGAGAGATGAACATATTTTGGGAGTGTGTATTACACCTAGGCCAGGAAAAGGAATAAATATATTAATTGAAGCGGCTGAAATTCTTCATAAAAAAGGGAGAAAATTTAAAGTGGTGATAATTGGAACAAGTAGATATAATTCAAAATATAAAGAATTTATAAATGAAAAAGATCTTACCAATAATTTCATATGGGTTGGACATCAACCTAATCACCAACTGTATAAATGGTACTCACTGTTTGATATAACTGTTCTACCATCATGGGGCGAAAGCTTTGGAATGAGCATTTCTGAATCCTACATGTGCGAAACACCTTGTGTAGCTTCTAATGTCGGTGGAATAAATGATCAAATCATACATAACGTAACTGGATTTTTGGTAGAACCTGGAAATGCGAGGAAACTGTCTGAATATATTGATAAAATGATAATCAATCCTGAACTAAGACGACTATTTGCAAAAAGAGGTAAAGAATACGTGAAAGATAAGTTTGATTTAAATACCGTAGGGGAAAAATATAAAGAACTTTTCGATGCAATCAATGATAAATTGTAGATTTTTTATCCCCTTCATCCTAACCACCTCCCCTAGGAGAGGGGGGAAGAATAAGGTAACCCTGAGCAAGCTGGAATTATCAAGTTTAATAAAAATAAAAAGCAAGTATATTAATCAGTAAAATTCAAATACAGCATGCATGAGTAATAAAACTTTCTCCAATGAAAAATTTGGTATAGTAGTAAGTAAAAACTTTATGTTAAATCAATCATCCCGAGGTTTGAACACAGAACTTCTTTTAAGCATTATAACTGCTTTGATTGCAGGAGCTTTTCTCTCATTTTTGTCTATAAAATCTTTCTTGCTCTTAATAGCTTTTGTGCTTTCATGTATTTTTCTATTCTACTCATGCAAATATCCCCAAATATGCTTTTTCCTATTTGCGTTTTCCCTTCCTTTTGAAGGATACTCCATAAAAACAAACTTCGTAAGCATTTCAGCTCCAAATATATTACTAATAACTATTTTAATAATCAAATTTCTAACTAGACAAAGAATTACTTCAGCTTTGTCTCCATTTATCAAAATAGCCTTATTTTTACTATCCTTAATAATTTTGGCAGATATTATTCCTATATTATTCATGCCTGTTGAAAATTGGAGGCACATAATTACAAGAATTGGGAACTATTTGGTCTTTATATTATCGGCGCTTTCTGTAAATGAATATAGAAACCTAAGGAAAACTTTTATCTTCCTAACTATTGGCGTGGTTATCATTTCCATAATGACAATAATGCATTCACTAAGTTATATTTCATTACCTGTAGAAATGCACCGATCTAGATCTTTAGGTAGCTATAGTATCCCATTTCAACGTACACTTGGGGTTCCGATAGACTATGGCCTTTACGGAATGCTTACGTTACCTGTCCTTTCTTTATTAATGGTGTCTATATTTTCAGGCAGAAAACTCCTATTTCAAAACAACATGTTGTCGGTTTTGTTTTCTCTAGTTATCCTGTTTGGAATTTTTGTCTCACAATCCAGAAGCACTTGGCTTGCTACATTAATTTCCATGAGTATGATAATTTTACTATTATCCAAGATTAGGATATACACTTTTTGTTTTGCTAGTGCACTTCTAATAGGTATTGTCTATTTGGAGAGAAATATTATTCTAAAATTTATTGAAACTATTATAAACATCTCGCCGGAGGGGGTTTATATTAGGATCTTCATGGATAAGCTTGCTCTGGATTTTTTTAACCGCCATTTATTGTTCGGTATTGGGTATACATCTCTTCATTTATATTTTGGAGTCCATAATAATTTTTTATATCAACTCATGTCTAGGGGGCTATTTGGATTTCTTCCCTATATTGGACTGATAATTTTAACCTTAGTGATATACTACAAGATAGGCATTAAGAGTGAAAGCAAAGAGCTAAGCTTATACTCTATTGGATTATTATCAGGATTCATAGGCATGTTAGTAGAACTACAATTCTTTCTGGGTTTTTCTACAAAGATATTTTGGATGCTTATAGGCTTAGCCAATAGTTTATACATAATGAATAAAAATGTTAGTAAGTAAAAAAAATGTCCTGCTCCCCTAGGGGAGCAGGACACGGCCCGAAGGTAATATCTTATGGGAAAGTGTCCAAGAATTGGTGTATTAGTTGGTTCCGCATTTCATCCAAATGTTGAGACTGTGTCAATAAATATTGCAAAACTTTTGGGACAAAATTTTAAGCTTGAGATGGTAACTAATGTGCAGGTATCTGATAAAATCAAAGATTACTATAAAATATTCAATTATGTTACAAAACCATCAACGTCTATGGCCATAAATTTATTTAAGGACTTGATCAATTGCTATAAGTATACCATCAGTGAAAAACCGGATCTTTTATTTCACATTAGGATGCCTAACCTTCACGGTTTGATTATTTCAGTAATTGGCAAGACATTTAATATTCCGGTAATCGTAAGATACACTGGCGAGATTTTTTTACATTACAAGTTAACTAATAATCCTTATAAAAAACTTAAGTATTTTCTTTTGCACAATACCTTAAGTAGACTTTCTTTTCTCTTAGCAGATAGGGTGATTGTACTTGGAAGTAAACTCAAGAAAGATTTGATTGCATATAAAATAAATGAGGAGAAAATTGTTATCTTACCCCAACCTGTAGATACTAGTAAATTTTTTAAACCTCATAATAAGAAGGCTTATAAAAATGAAATCGGAGTTAACAACGAGAAAGTTATATTATTTGTTGGACGCTTACATTTTTTGAAAGGATGCAAAACCTTGCTATCAGTCATAAAAAGAGTAATTGCTAGGAGAAATGATATACTTTTTTTTATAATTGGTGATGGTCCGTTAATAAATGATTTTGAAAATTTGAACCCAAAATATGTGAGAGTTTTACGAAATGTGGAAAGAGACAAAATAGATGTATATTATAAGGCAGCAGATTTATTCATTTTTCCTTCTTTGCTTGAGGGAACACCTAATGTAGTATTAGAAGCTCTATCTTGTGGGGTGCCAGTTATCGCAAGCAAGGCAGGTGAAATTCCCAACCTAATATCAAACATCTGTAGCTCTGAGGAGGATTATGTAAATTATATTCTATATAGTAATTTTACTACAGACCAACTTCCTAAAGAATTCAATTGGGAAATATTAAAAAAGAAATACACTAATCTTTTTGGTCAGCTAATCAGCCATAGTCGCAGAACTAAACTCTCTTGAGAGGTATATATTGGAAGCTAAACTTTAACTAAATAAACACTTAATAATTTTTTACTATTAATCATTTCGCTATTTAGTGCCCAAATCTTAACAACTAATTGAGATGAGAACTATAATTATGAATACCCCTATCAAAATATATATGTTAGGAAACATCAACCATTATCTTGACGAAGCTCAAAAGAATATTACTAATAGATTATTTAAAGAATTAGCCGAAAAGCATGACGTAACATATAAAAATGCCAAAGAAAATCTTTTTAATCTCAATTTTTGGAAACATATTAGTGAATTTAATCCGGATATAATTCATGTATTTCTTAGACCTACAACTTTTGTATTACTTTATGCAAAGTTATTTAAACTTTATACAAAAAAAGCAAAAATTATCATATCGGCTTTTCAACCACCACAGATTCCTTATAATACAACAATTATTAAGATTCTAAAACCAGATTTATATATAACTATTTCTAACGAATTAAGTAATTATTTCAAGAACCTCGGCTGTAATACAATTACATTATATTGTGGAGTTGATGTTCAAAAATTTAAGCCTGTAACTAAAGATAAAAAAATAAAATTACGTAAGAAATACGGAATTCCGCAAAACAAATATATTATCCTTCATGTAGGACATGCTACAAAAGGTAGAAATCTATTGATTTTAAAAAATTTGTTAGATGATAAAATTCAGCCAGTTTTCGTTTCGAGCAAATCATTTAATATTGAAAAAAGTCTTGTCAAAGAATTAAAACAATCTGGTTGTATTACTTTTTGTGATTATATTGAAAATATCGAAGAATTATATCAGCTATCAGATTGCTATATATGTCCTACTATAAATGAATCCAATTCCATAGCCTTACCACTTTCCGTGTTAGAGGCAATGGCATGTAATATACCTGTTGTTGCAACCAGATTTGGGGCTCTTTCAGAACTATTTAAAGATGATGGTTCTTTTTTATTTTTTAATGGCACAACCGAAGATCTTGCTGAAAAAATTCAACTAATAATGAAATCGCACCGTACAGTTGCAAATAGAGATAAAGTTCTTAAATTTGACTGGAAAAATGTTACAAAAAAACTCGAAGATATTTATCAAGCTGTACATAGTAATGGATTATGATGAAAGGAAAATTTATCTGTCTTATTGGTATTGATGGCTCTGGTAAAACTACGCTGATTAGAGAGACCATCAAACGTTTAAATAAAAAAGGAATCCAACTTCGTTATGTCTGGGGTTCATACGAACTCTGTCTGTTGAAACCAATAATTGTCTGGGGCAAGCGCTTATTTTTAGGTAATAAAAATCCTAAAAAAGATTACAAAAGTTATATATTTTCGATAAACAAAGTTGGAGAAAATAAGTTTTTATCAATTTGTTACCAAACGGCTGTGATTATCGAATACGTTTTTCAGATATTTTTCAAGATCGCTTTACCTCTTATAATGAGGCAAAATGTTATTTCAGATAGATATATTTATGATGCAGTTATCAATATGAAGGTAAATTTATGTTTAAAAGAACAGACAATGTATAGAATTATTGCTTTTCTATCAAAGATTGTTCCTATTCCTGATCTAATAATTTTTGTAGATGTTCCAGAAGAAATAGCTTTCTCTAGGAAAACTGACACTCCTTCGATTGATTATTTAAAAATAAGAAAAGATTTATTTAAAAAAATAGCGGAATGTCATGGTGCTATTTTACTTGATGGTACAAAGCCGATAGAAGAACTTTATCATTTAATGGAAAAATCAATTCAGTCTCTTTAAAAAACAAGGAGAAATAATTAAAATGAAGCAAAAAGTTGTATTGATCGGTATTGACGGAATGGACTCCCGGCTTGTAGAAAAGTTTCTGGAAGATATGCCCAATTTCAGATATATAAAATCACAAAGTCCGACTTTCAGGTTTAAATCCATTTTCCCTCCTGACTCAACACCTGCATGGGCAAGCATTTATATGGGTCTTAATCCAGCTAAGCATGGCATTATTAATTTTATAAATCCTGCAGACAAATACGGAAAGGTGGTAAGGAATAAAATAGATGATAATAATTTTAAAGGAAGAACTTTCTGGGATATTGCCGGAGATAATGGGAAAAGATCATGTATAGTTCTCCCCTTTAATATTTTCCCGGGTTGGCAAATAAATGGATCAATGATATGTAGAGTAAATACTGTAGCATCCAAAAAACATCCTCTATCAGCCTTCCCTAGCGATTTAATAAAAAAATATTCACCCTCAAGTATCGATCTTAACATGTTACAGGAATATTTTTCATTAAAACAACTTCCAAAACTTGCTGAAATGTGCAAAAAAAGAACATATGCAGAGGGTGAATTAGCTTGTAAAATGTTAGTAAAAGAGAAATGGGATCTTTTCTTTATATATTTTTCTGCTCTTGATGGAATACAACATTTTTTCTGGAGTTTTTATGATGAAAACCACCCTAATTATTACGCTGATAATCCATATAAAAATGTCATTAAAGAATTTTACATATTAATAGATGAAATGGTAGGTGAAATAATTTCTCATCTTAAAGAAGATATTCCTGTAATAATTTTAAGTGATCACGGTCATGGAACTAGACCAACAATTCTTCTTAATATAAATGAAGTTTTGCGTAAACATGGATATCTATATCCAAACAATTATACTTCTAAAAAAATAAATCCACTATATAACACAAAATGGTTAAAAAAACAATTGATATCATATGTTAATCGATTTGGGATTGGAAACTTTGGTCTAAAAATAGCTCAGAAGTTTCCGTTCTGGAAAAAAATTCTTGCTTCTCCATTAGCCATTAATTGGGATAAGACAAAAGCTTATGTAACTGATCTCTCAGCAATCAAATCATATAGTTATGGAGGTATCAGAATAAACAAAGATATTGTCCCTAAAGATCAAAGGGATAAAGTTATTGATGATATCATAAAAATTCTTTTAGAAATCAAAGATCCAAAAACTTCTAAGAGGATTGTAAAGTATGCTTGCAGAAGAGAAGATCTTTATACAGGAAATTTTATTGAAAGATATCCAGAGATTGTCCTTGAACTCGATGATGCTTATGGTCTTGGATGGGAAATTAACGGTCTATTATTTGATTATGGTTTCACTCATAACATCCAACCAGGGAGCCATAAAAAAGATACACCAATACTTTATACTCTTAACTTAAATGTAGATAACACAAGAGAAATAACATTAATGGATATAGCACCAACAATACTAGAATGCCTCAATGTGTATACAAATCAAAATTTTGATGGAGTTAGTTTTTTAGTTTAAGATGCCTAACATTTTAATCTGGGAATCCTTAAGTATACTTGCTGGAGGGCAAAAAGTAGCACTTCAAATATTAGATGCACTCAATAAAAATTACAAGTGTATATTTTTAATTCCAGAAGAAGGTCCATTAACTACAGAATTAAAAAAAAGAAACATAAATTATTACAAGCTTGATATAGGACAATATACTATAGGTAAAAAGACATTATTTGACATTATAAAATATCTTATTAAAACCCCGGAGATATTTCTCCGTGCTTATAAGATAATTAAAAAAGAAGAAGTGCGGCTGATTTATGTTAATGCAGCGAGAAACTTTTTGTGGTCAGCTTTACTTGGTAATATAATGTCCATTTCTGTTATATGGCACATACATAATTATTTTCATGATAATAAATCAAAATATATCATTAAAAAAATAGGGAAATTTAAAAGTGTTAAAAAAATTGTTTTTGTAGCTGACTCCGTTAAGCAGCACTTCCCAACTCTCAATCCTAAATCTATTGTTATACATAACGGAATTGACATAGGTAAGTTTTTATCAAGTAATATTAAAAAATCAAATATAAGAAGAGAATTTGGTATTCATAATTTTAAAAAAATAATTGTAACTATAGGCTGGATAATGCCTACCAAAAGACAAGAGATTCTTTTGAGAGCAATTCCTTTAGTTTTAAAACAAATAAAAGACGTACATTTTTTATTTGTTGGAGGCAAAAGAGCAGGATATGAATCATATTTTGAAAAACTTTTATGTATGACTAATAAATTGGGAATTAAGGACTATGTAACATTTACTGGACATAGACATGATATACCTGAAATTATGAATATTGCATTCATAAATGTTATTACTTCAGAAGAAGCTTTTCCATTAACACTACTTGAAGGTTGGGCGTCAGGTGTACCTACGGTTGGTCCAGATTTCGGATCTATTCCAGAATTGATTAAAGATAGAAAGACAGGCTTGATATATGATCATAAAAGTCCTGATGATTTATCAGAGAAAATCTTAATCCTTTTAAAGGACAAAAGACAATATGAAAAAATAAGAAAATTTTCCTTATCTATAAGTAAAAGGTTTGATATCCAAAGATTTAAGAAAGACATAAATAACTTGGTGAGAGAAGTGCTATCAAAGTGAAAGTACTTTTAATAAATCCACCTTTCAAACCTGAATTTGGACGGTTTTCTCGTACATCTAGAAGCCCTGCTATAACAAAAAGTGGAACATTATATTATCCGTTTTGGCTTGCATATGCTACTGGAGTATTAGACAAAGAAGGATTTGAGACAAAACTTATAGATGCTCCTGCAGAAGAATATTCTGAAACCAAGGCAATAGAGGAAATAAAATCATTTAATCCCAAACTTGTCGTTATCGACACAAGTACCCCAAGCATTTACAGTGATGTTAAGTTTGGAGCAAGAATAAAATCTATGTTAAAAGATGTCTTTATTTTGCTTGTAGGAACTCATCCATCGGCTCTTCCAGAAGAAACTTTAAATTTAGACAATAATATTGATGGCATAGCAATTGGAGAATATGATTATACTGTTAGAGACCTTGCCTATGTTTTAAAAGATAAGGTTGATCTAAACACAGTAGATGGAATTGTTTATAGAAAAAACAACAGAATAATTTTCACTAAACCAAGAAATCTTATTGAAAATTTAGACGAAATTCCATTTGTAAGTTCTGTATATAAGAAACATCTAGATTACAAAAAATATTTTGAGTCGATGGCACAATATCCAATGATTATGATCATAAGTGGACGTGGATGCCCTTTCAAATGTTTTTTCTGTTTATACCCCCAAACATTTCATGGGAATAAATATCGTTTGAGAAGTTCAGAAAATGTTGTGGCAGAATTCGAATATATTATTAGAAATTTTCCTGATGTAAAAGAAATCGGCATTGAAGACGATACTTTTACAGCAAATATAAAACGTGTTAGAGAAATTTGCCATCTTTTAATAAAAAAAGGAATTAACAGAAAAATAAAATGGTGGGCAAATGCAAGGGTCAATCTTGATTTTGAAACAATGAAATTAATGAAAGCAGCTGGATGTAGACTAATTATTGCAGGATTTGAAAGTGGTGTCCAATCTATTCTCGATAATATAAATAAAGGTATAAAAATAGAACAATCAATTCAGTTTGTTAAAAATGCTAAAAAAACAAAATTATTAGTTCATGGTTGCTTTATGGTTGGTAATCCTGGTGAAACAAAAGAAACAATGTTAGAAACCCTTAAATTTGCTATGAAACTTGAGCTTGATACCGCACAGTTTTATCCACTAATACCATATCCTGGAACAAAGGCTTATAAATGGGCTTTAGAAAATGGCTATCTTAAAACTAAAAAATATAGCGAGTGGCTTACAGAAGAGGGACTACATAACACTGTCATCTCTTTTCCTCATCTAAGTGATAGGGAATTAGTTGAATTTTGCAACTATGCAAGAAGAAAATTTTATCTTAGACCATCATATATTTTTAAAAAAGGTATTCAATCTATTTTTAGTATGGAGGAAGCCAAAAGAAATTTTAAATCCTTTAAAACTTTTGCACAGTATCTTTTTAAAAAAAATAACAACTGATCAGAGATGAAAAAAAAGAATCCTTTAGTTAGCGTAATTCTTCTTGTTAGAAATGAAGAAAAATTTATAGAAAAATGTCTAAATTCAATAGTAAACCAGACTATTCCAAAAAATTTAATTGAAGTGTTAGTTATTGACGGTAATTCTACAGATTCAACTCCAGAAATTGTAAGATTATATTCAAAAAATATAAATTTATAAAGCTTCTAAACAATCCCCAACAGAATACTATTGCTGCTTTTAATATAGGAATTAATAAGGCTTTAGGCGAAATAATAATTAGGGGCGATGGGCATGTCTATCTTGAGAAAGATTATATTGAAAAATGTATAGAAATATTGAATCGTACAAACGCTGAGAATGTAGGCGGCCCCATGAGACCAGTTGGTGAAACATACATTCAAAAAGCTATAGCTCCTGCTACTAGCTCTATTTTTGGAATCGGTTGGGGAAAATTTCATTACTCAAATAAAGAGGAATATGTAGAAACTGTGTATCTAGGAGCGTTTAGAAAATCAACAGCTTGTTGAAAAACTCAGATGCATATTATCTTTACCCAACCTGTTCCCTAGTTTAGCACGCCGCTTCGCTTGCTGTCAAAGCTGCTCCG
>Ga0190336_1000134_pt1 | contig 13905 bp, 12 predicted proteins | sample 487204910_MG_FD_161651 | JGI IMG/M metagenome (GOLD analysis project Ga0190336, IMG submission 161651) | Hydrothermal vent sediment bacterial communities from Southern Trench, Guaymas Basin, Mexico - 4872-04-9-10_MG | ecosystem: Environmental > Aquatic > Marine > Hydrothermal vents > Sediment ...
CACTGCTTCTGCTTTTTCAAATGCCTCCTCGACGGGTTCCACAAAACCTCCAGGAATCACCAGAAATAATAGAATCCCAGAAGACTCTATTGGGAGGTCTTCTGCTGTTAGAACAAATCCATGAGAAAGCTCGTGAGGCACAAAAGTTACTAAAATGGCTAAAGCGAAGTAGGGAATCGCGTCTAATCCCACAGTAACTCCCGGTATTAAAGGCTGTGTTGGCGCAGCTCCAGGAGCTCCTTTCAGAAGTAATAATGCGTTCAAATGCATTATGTAGATGCCATAGATCGCTAAAATAACGCCGAGCGGTATTCCTAATGAAGCATAAATTTTCCATATTTTTGAATATTTTTTGCCAACGTGCTCTATGAGATGGTTAAGTTTCTTTGTGCGAAGGATAATTGCTAGTCCATCAAACGATAAGCCATATTTTTCGAGCTTTTCGGGAAAAATTTCTTTGAGCAAGAAGAAACATAGGTAAACTGCCGCTATTGTTAAGAGAAATATACCTCCTTCAGAGCTAATCATGTTATCCACCTGCTAGAGGCTAACACTCAAGCCCACCCCAGTCCAATCCAAATCACTTTTCAGCTTTTTCAATATTATCTTTCTAGCTTTCGGTGCTGTCGAATGCAGAGGTATAACAACCTCTACTTTTTTCTTTCTGACCCATCTCATAAACAAGGGACCATCTAAAACGTCAAGAGAAGAGAGATTAAAACCACCTATAACAGCATGAATTTTATCATATTGTTCAAGCTTTTTTAAAATCCTTGTTATTCCATATATTGCGCATCCAATAACAACAACTATTCCCCGTTCTGCCAGATTAAATAGTAAAATTTGCTCATTAAACCAGCCTTTAAATGATAAAATGGAGGTAACTTCCTTCTCATTTTTTAACTTTCTTCCGGGAAACCGTGGTACTATAACTTTTTTTAATACATCTTTTCCATATGCTTGTAGAAAGCCGCCCACGTGGTGATTAAGCCAGACGCTTAAAAATGCATAGTCTACTGGGGTGTCCAAGCTTAACATGGAGGCATTGTGCTGTAAAATGTCTAAGCGTGGGCCAGAATCAAATAAAATGTTTACATGATTTTTATCATCTCTTAATATTAAAAAAATAGAAAGCCCCCTAACCGCTAAAAGATTGTTCAAATACGGGTTGGGTAAGTCGTCGACCAAAACCTGTATTTTAGCTTCTTTGTAAGTATCGGATAAACAGAAGAGATTTCTGTCCTTAACAGTATGAAGATGTACCCCTGGCATTAAGTCACCTTTAAATTATATTTCTTCTGCTAAAAGCTTCACCCTTAAATCTAAATATTTTTGTACTGGAGGAACTTTATTTAAAGTTCTTCTCTTACCTAGAAAATAGCGGTAATGTGGGAGGAATGAGCGAGCCGTTCATCGAGAAGCTGAAAGCTATTAAACACTTAAAAATAGTGGATACATATAGCGAAAACCCCAGTCAACCCAAGTTTGGGCCAGAGATCGAAAAACTAGACTTACCTCAGCCACTATGCCAAGCTTTAAAATCAAGAGGCATAAAACGACTCTTCGAATACCAACACGCAGCTATAGAAAACATCTTTCAGGGAAAAAACGTCGTTATCTCTGCAGGCACCGGTTTAGGTAAAACAGAAGCATTTCTAGTTCCTATTCTCGCAGATATATTTGCTAACCCATTCTCTCCTCACACGTTAGGCTTAATAATTTACCCTACAAAAGCCTTGGCTAGAGATCAGCTAGAGAGAATAAACAGCTACATGTCCTTCGCGTTTGGAACTAGAGCGATGGTTCTAGACGGCGATACACCAGAAAAAGTCAGAAGAGAAATTTATTCCCACCCACCACATATTTTAATCATAAACCCCGACATGATACATTTTTCACTGCAATATTCAAAAGACTTCAAAGACCTAATTTCAACAGTAAAATACATCGTACTAGATGACGCTCACGTCTATGCTGGCGTATTCGGGTCTCACGTAGCTTACGTAATCAGGAGATTAAAGCGTTTTACTCCTAAAGCGCAGTTTATAGTTGCATCGGCAACAATAGGAGACCCGAAAAACTTCGCCGAAACATTAGTTAGCGAGCACTTTATAGAAGTATCAGCTCCACCTTCGCGAAAAAACGAAATAATTCATGTATTAGCTAAGCCTGAGAGCGTTTCTAAGACAAGGCTAGCCATAGAATTAATGAAAACATGCGTTGAACACGACTTAAAAACCATAATCTTCGTTGACAGCCATAAACTTGCAGAGATCCTAAAAATCCTAGGAGAAAAAACTGGATTAAAGGTGGGGCTACATCGAGCTGGCCTAAAACCTGAAGAACGAAAGAAGGTTGAACAAGCCTTTAAAAAAGGAAGCATAAAAGTAATAATTGCAACACCAACCCTCGAACTAGGAATAGACATAGGAGACCTAGACGTAGCGGTACTTTACAACATCCCTCCTACAATGTCAAAATATATACAAAGAACCGGCAGAGTTGGTAGAAGAGAAAGAAAAGGATATGTAATTACAATTTTAGGAGACGACCCTATTAGCGCCTATTTTGAACGTCATCCAAGCGAATTCTTCAGCAGACCTCTAGAAAGGCAAGTAGTAACCTTAGAAAACGAAGAAGTCACAAAGATTCATCTGTTAGCAATGGCAAGAGATAAACCCTATACACTAGAAGAACTATCCCATTTTGAAAGGAGAATTGCTGAGGCACTCCTAGCAAATGGATTCCTAGCTCTAAGAAGACGAACCTTAAGAATCACAAGAAATGGGGCGCGCTTCTTATCTAAAAGACAGAGTCTAAGAGGAGTAGGCGAAGTCATAAAGATAGTTACGAGAAGCGGGAGGGTCATAGGATATAGAGAAATGCCGATGGCACTTAAAGAGCTACATCCAGGGGCAGTCTATTTACATGGAGGAAGACCATACCTCTCTTTGGATTTGACGACAAAAAGGGCTATTGTTGAGCCTTTACCCAGAGACTATCCATTCATAACAAAACCGCTGTTTTATTCGGATCCCAAGGAAATAGAAATGTACGCAGAAAAAAGGTATCGCGGTATATATCTTCGGTATGTAAACTTAGCAATAAAAGATGCCGTTTTCGGGCATGTCGTAAAACGCTTTCCGGGAATGGAAAACGTAAGGGAAGTTGAATTGGATAAAGAATATACCTACATCTTTAGGACGAAAGGCGCTTTCCTATACATAGAGCCTGAAAGTAGCTGGGATTTACTATCGAATGCCGAGGCTTTCCACGCTATAGAACACGCTTTAATCGCTGCGGCAGAAATAGTTATTGGAGCTGCGCCTACCGATCTAGGCGGAATAAGCTTTCCTTCAGGGCATATCTACATTCATGATGCGTATCCGGGAGGCTCAGGCATGTCGGCAGAGTTCTATAGAAGAATAGATGAGATACTGGAAAAAGCATTTGATATCATATCGCGATGCAAATGTATAGACGGCTGTCCACGATGCATCTTTTCTCCTTACTGCGGAAATAACAACAAAATACTTTCTAGACGCAAAGCTTACGAAAAAATTCGCGAAGCCTTACAACTAGAATTTAATGGAAGGGAAGTCAGTGCAGAGCATTACGGCAAGCCGTTAGTTTAGCAGAAAGTAAGACGCTATACGAGGGGAGCAGGAAACGAAAATATAGGAACACATTTGATTAAATTACGTTATAATATCTCTTAAGCTTGGTGATAGAGGATGTCGTTCACTAGTATTAGCATAAGAGAAGCCTTACAGCTTCCAGAAGATTCTAAAACACGTATTAGAGGATGGGTATATAGGCGCCGAATATATGGTGATAAAGCATTTGTCGTGGTAAGAGACTCAACGGGTATAATGCAAACAGTTGCAGCAAAAGGTTCTACGGCAGATTTCGAAGATGCAGAAAATATTACTATAGAATCTGCAGTTGAGGTTGAAGGAATCGTAAAGAAAGATCCTAGAGCTCCTGGAGGAAAGGAGCTGAAAGTAACGTCCTTTAAGATTATATCTAAAGCAGAGCCATTTCCTATAACTGCCTCCGCCTCTCGCGAATTTCTATTAGATATTAGGCATCTGTGGGTCAGAAGCCGTAAAATGACAGCCATATTTAAGGTGAGAAATACCGTCTTTCGGGCCATTCACGATTACTTCAAAAATAAAGGATACTACGAAGTTCAATGTCCAATGTTCATAACAGCTGCCGTTGAAGGTGGTGCAACGCTTTTTGAAGTTGACTATTTTGGGGAAAGAAAAGTATACCTAACTCAATCTTCGCAGTTCTACCTTGAGGCGCTAATTTATAGTCTCGAAAAAGTGTACACAGTTGCGCCGTCATTTAGAGCCGAAAAGAGTAGAACGAGAAGGCATTTAACTGAGTTCTGGCACGCAGAGGCTGAGGCGGCCTGGGCAGGACTAAATGATATAATGAAAGTGGAGGAAGAACTTATTACATATATAGTAGAGAAGGTACTAGAAGAAAATCGGCAGGAACTAGATTTCTTAAAGAGAGACATATCAGCATTGGAGAGAGTGAAGCCGCCCTTCCCTAGAATAAGTTATACAGAAGCCATAGAAATGCTGAAAAGAAAAGGAATAAAAGTAGAATGGGGAGAAGATTTAGGAGCGGATGAGGAGAGAGCGCTAACTCAAGAATTCGAGAAACCCTTCTTTATCTACGGCTATCCTGTCAAGGCTAAGGCATTTTATCATAAAACAGATCCTCAGAATCCCGAGGTCACTTTATCAGCGGATCTGCTCGCTTCAGAAGGCTACGGCGAAATCATAGGAGGGGGAGAAAGAATTGCCAACAAAAACGAGCTAATACAGAAAATAAAGGATTTCGGACTGAACCCTGACGACTACCAATGGTACATAGATCTCAGAAAATATGGAAGCGTTCAGCACGCTGGCTTCGGACTAGGAATAGATCGAACAGTAATGTGGATATGCGGGCTAGACCACATAATGGATGCGATACCCTTCCCCAGAACGATAAGAAGAATATACCCGTGATGGAGCCCCGGCCGGGGCTCGAACCCGGGACCTGCGGCTTTCCCGCTGAGATACGAGGCCGCCGCTCTGCCAACTGAGCTACCGGGGCTCGTAGTAGTATCTTTTCCCGGGTTTTAAGTATTTTTCGCGGTATAAAGCATAGCTAATAAATATCTCTAATGTAAAAATTGGATTAGGGTATTTTATGTGGCGCAGTGGTGGTGGCATGTGGATAAACTTAGATTATTATGCTTCTCAGATGTTCATGGCAAAGTAGATATCGTGGATTATTTTGTCGAAGAACTAAGGAAGAACAGAGAAAAAATAAAATTTGATGCCATAATTGCAGCTGGAGATATTAACAATCCCCAGAAGCCTTGGACCTTCACAGAAATAATGTCTAAATTAGTTGAACTAGAAAAACCAATATTCTACGTTAAAGGAAACTGGGATGTAAATCTTCCAGCACAAGAAATAACAGGCGTAGCGGATCTTGAAAAGATTTCACCTCTAAAACTAAAGGGCATTACCTTAGTAGGACATGGCAGAAAAACTAAACCTTACCATATAGACCACGATTCGCCAATAATCATAGTTACCCACTATCCTCCTTTCAGTATCATGGATAAAGGCAAAAAACTAAATGCTCCCAGGCAAACACAGCACTCAGGTCTTGTAGAAATAAACTACCTCGTATATCATTATAGGCCTATAGTACACATTTTTGGGCATAGCCATTCTTATGGAGGCGTTGATTGGAAAATAGGGGATACTCTATATATTAATGTCGCAAGGCTTGATAGAGTAGCTAAAAATGGCAAATATATCGGAAATTACTGCTTACTGGAAATTTCGCCAAATAAAAACATTCATGTAAAATGGTTTTTCCTTAATGGTTCATGGAAAAAATGTAGTGGCTGCGGACGCCTGTCAAACTTGCCGCCGGGCTGGACTTTATGTAGAAAATGTGCAAGCCGACGCGATCTTCGTTTTGAAAGCTTGCCCTCTCAATTCTCAAGATTACATATAAAGGTGTCCCTATTTGGAGAAAACAAAGCATTAATAAATGAAACAATAAATATACCATTAAAAACATTGGCAAATAAAGAAGCATATAATGATTTTGTAGAAAAAATAATCCTAGATAAATTAACTCAAAAACTTCAATCAAAATATGAAAAAATCCTAGTGCTTTCTAAAGATAAAGTCGTGGAATTTTACGGAAACAAAAACGACGGCTTCATCGTACCATTTAGCGAGCTTCTGTTCTCCTGTAACCCGAAAATTTACGGCGAAAAACTATGCACATTGATGCGGTTGTTTTCTAAAGATAAAAGAGTTCACGTACTTTGGGGCATAAAAGATAAGGGAACATTAACTATCGAATCTGAATACATCTTAATTTCGAGGGATCTTATACATAGTGCAACAAGAGATGTAGGGGAAGCTGTTAGAAAAGGATTTAGCCTTCTCGTGCTGGAGAAGAAGCTAGGCTCTGCTTCACCTCATTAACATATTCCTCGATTTTCTTTACATCTTTTTTATCAATATCTTTTTTTGATGCGATTTGTCGTCCTTTCTCGGTTATTGCATAGTAGTCAGTGTACAGTCTAAGAAATCCTGGTCCAACGAGATAAAGTACTCGAATATAGCCTCTTTCAACCATTTTTTCCAGCTTATTTTGAAGCTGTACCGAAAAGGGCGGTGCACCATAAAAGGTAAAATTAAACTTCACTTTCTTTTCTTTCTGTAATTCAAATATCATCTTATGTAATTTTGACCTAGAAACAGGCTTGCCATACTCGTTTAATAATATTAGTATGCGTTTATCTTTAGCGTCCAACCTTGTTGGCATTTTTACCGTTTAGTTTGAGATTTTTTATCCTAATAAACTTTTTACTCTGAAACAGTATTAAGGGTAAGATGAACTCTGAATGCGAGGTATGTGGTGCACCTGCTGAATACGAATGTAAACTTTGCGGTAGAAAAGTCTGTAAGGACGACTATGTTAATAATAAAGAAATATGTGCTGTTTGCGAAGAAACACTTTGTCATCTATGCGGACAACGTTTAGCTGTAGGCTACTGCGCTATATGCGGTAGACTTGTTTGCAAGGAATGTTCAATAAAAAGAGGCAGAGCGTTAATTTGCCGAGGCTGTGTAAAGGTTACTTTTTGAAGCAGAGCTTATAATTTTCGCTTAGAATTCCTGGTCGTTGTACCACATGAAGTATGTTGTAGTCAGAATGTTTAAGTTTTAAGCATATGGATGAAGGCTTTACTCCAAGCTTTCTGTATTCTTCTCTCAATTTACCTAACAAATATTCTATCGATTTTTTTAATATTTTTCCATGTTTTTCCAATTCTTCTTTGTTTTCATTGTATATTTTATCGAGCTGATGTCCTACGTACATTTTAAGAAAATACGCTATATTTGTTAAAGCTAAGACTATAAGCATTAGAAGGAGGTAATATTCGTAACTTTGACCCACGAGTTGAACTATTACTGCGACTAAGAGTCCCACTAAGCCGCCCATAAGAGTTTTATTAGCTAACTTGTTTAATCGAATCAACTTAGAATATTTTGGAGATTTAGTAGGTATGCGTTGTATTGCGCTTATGGAATTCAAGATGGTGTCCCAGGTAAGTGGCGCTTCTTTTAGTTTAAGGGAACTATATTTTTCTTCTAGTTTTTTAGTGTCAACGTATACGCCTAGGCGAGCCTTATCAAGTTCTTGAATTATATATCTTAATGTCTTAATTCGGCTAGAAATTTTTTCTCTGCTCATTAGCTTGCACCTTTCTGGAGAAGATAAGAAAGTAAGTCGCTTTTAGTTAGGATTCCCATGATAAAATCTTGCTCATCGACTATGATCAGTGATTTAATATCCTTATTTGCTAAAATTTCAGCGGCTAACGAAATTCCATCACTGGGGTGAAGAGTATTTCTCTGACGAGAGAAAATATCGGCTACAATCATTCTTCTAAATCTTTGCTCTCTCACTCTCCATTCGGCGCTCTTATATAGTTTCGTGATGGCTTGTAAGAGTCTAGTATCTGTTAGTATACCTGCAAGCTTAAATCTCTCTACTACTGGTAACGAGCTGAACTGTTGCTCGTTAATCATTCGCCGTGCATCAGGCACTGGAGTCGAGGGTGCTATCGTTTTCACGTTCGATGCAAGTATACTGCTGACTTCTAAAGGCTCGAACTTGAGCTTAGATATTAGAGTCTGTTTTGAAACGACTCCTACTAGTTTATGGTTTTCAACTACTGGAAGAAATCCTATCCCTTCCTTCATCATAATGCCTATAGCATCGCTGACTTTAGATGATGGATCTATCGTTATCAGCGGCCTTCTAATAAACGAGGAAAGATGGAATCTGGAGAGATCGGTCCTCCACGTTCTGGTAGTTCCGAGTTTTACTAGCACATCCTTTTCACTTATAATGCCTTCAACCTTTTCTTCAGATAAGAGAATTAAATGGCTGATCTTTTCTTTTTCAAACAACCGAAGACCTTGAACCAATGTTTCGTTTTTATCTATAGTTACTGGGTCTTTGTCCATAATTTTCTTAACTATAATAGATAATTGTGACATACGCAACACCCCATCCAATACGTTAGCTGTTAAAATATAAGGATGATGCGCTTAAAAATACTGGTCTAAAGTTCTGCGAGAACTTTTAGAAAGCATCTTTCTAAGCTTTCTAAAATCTTCTTCAAGAAGATTTTTTAGCCGGGGATTATACAGCGCTGCTGCGGGATGGAGCATGGGAAGAGCCTTACGCTTTCTACCCTCTAACAATATTTCGAATTCTCTTCCTCTAACACGCATTATAGAATCAACTTTGTATCCTGCGCGGCCTAAAATGTATCGAGTGCTATGACGTCCAAGAGTAACTATGATATCAGGGTCTATTATTTCGATCTGTCGTTCCAAAAATGAAGAGCAAGCTTTTATCTCGTCCTCCCTTGGATCTCTGTTATTAGGTGGGCGACACTTTACAACGTTGGTTATAAAGACTTCTTCTCGACTTAGACTTATATCGTTTAAAAGCTCGGTTAAAAGTTTACCAGCAGCGCCTACGAATGGGCGGCCTTGTAAGTCCTCAAACCTTCCGGGTGCTTCACCTATAAACATAACCTTTGCATAAGGGTTCCCCTCGCCAGGGACGGGCTTCGTACGATACAAACTTAGTCTACAGCGCGTACATTTGGCGATTTCCTCGTTAATCTTCGATAGTTCCTCCTTAGACATATTGTTCAACCTCTAAGTACGCTTTACCTTTTTCCACTACAAGAACGCCTTTTTCACCAGTTTGTAAGGCCTCTAAAGGGTTCTTTTCCGGCTTATCCATAAGCGGTATTCCGGCTAAAACGCATCCTATTATTATAATGGGTTCACTTAGGATATTAACGATAGCGGCTGGTGCCACATTGTTTTTGACCAGTGAGAGTATTACATACGAGCCTACAGTGCTGCCTTTTCCATAAGGAAACACTAAAATTTTCCCAGCAATGGACTTTCCATAAAGCGCGTGTTTTTTATCTACTACTTTTCCAGAGCGGGGATCAACCCCTCCATAGAAAGATATTGGCTCGGAAGTTACTAAAATCTCCCCCTTCGCTGTTCCTTCGACCAGACCTCTGCCCCATATCTTCATGCGGTATCCCCGTAAAATACTCGAAGAATATTCTTACGAGAAAACAATCTTACATCATATCCCTGTGAGCTTAAATAATATGCAGCTTTTGCTGAGTCCACTAATGGTTTATCTACCCCCATACTCTTGAGGTCGGCAACGACCATGCATGTGTCAAAATAAACCTCTATTCCAGCCCGTGATAAAGCAGCTATTTCATTCTGCATAATTTTCTCGAGAACCCTAGCAGTAAAAACAATTACTCTACGTTTCGGTTTTCCCCACTTTTTAACGATGCTAGCTAGCCATCGAATTTCACTTGCAGAAAGGTGCGGACAACCCATAAGTATTGTTCCTTCGTCTGAAAAATCCGCTGGAAGAGCACTGTAAATATCATCAATGCTTGGCCTATATCTTTCAAGATTCTTTTCTTCTCCGTGAAACCTTACTAGAGCTACGCTTCCAGAAGCTCCTACAGCAGCTAAGAAAAGTTTAACATTATCGAGTTGTAAAAGCGAAGGCGGGTAATTTTTTATTAATGGCACTTTAAATTTCGCTACAGTGCCAACATAATAACCAACTGCTTGATAGAGTTCTCTCTCTTTAACTGTCCCTTTTATATCACTAAAATCTATGACTAGTCCTGGTTGCCTATTTTCTTCTAAACGATAACCGTAAAGCGGGGCTTTACCTGCTATAGCTTCAAGTAAAGCTAGCGGCCCACCCTCACGATTAGTGTAGAGGTTAAGAATACTGTTAGCATACAACACGGCATTGCTTTCCGCCCAGGCTACCTGAGAACTCGGAGGAATTTTCTCATAAAGATAGGGCGTACATGAAAGTAGCATCTTAAATCCGAGTTTTCTTAGAGAATCGAGAATTCTTAACTGCTTCTCGGCGAAGTCCTGTTTGACCCCCATGTTCATCCATTTTTTTAGATCCATCCCAGCCGGGTTTACTGTGGCGGAGATTGAAACGCGGAGATTCGAGGAAGCTAATTTTTCTATAAATTCTAAACCAGCGTCGCCTATATTCTTATAAGAGATCCCAGAAATGTGTGCGTGAGTTACATTAACAAGACGTTTAGCCTCTAATGCTTCACCAACTTTCACAATAACTTCTAAAACTTTAGCCAGCTCCTCGCCACGTTTTCCGTCTAATATTTCCTCCTCTTCGCGTGTAAGCTCCATCTCACTATTTTATACCATTAATGAATAAAAACTGCACGATATACACTTTCGGCGATTAGTGACCGAAATCTATATATATTCTTCTCTAGCGGAGAGCTTTGGGTAGTATAGTAAATGCCTAGGAAAAAGAAGGAAAAAATAGAAACAAAAGAGCCTGAACCCGAAATTGATCTAGAAGCCGAATACGATGCAATACTTAGTGAGGTAGTCGAAGAAGAGGAGCAAGCAGCTCCGCAGCCAAAGCTTGAACTTGAAGATTTAGAAGGGGTAGGAAAAATAACTGCAGAAAAACTAAGAAACGCTGGCTTTTTCTCTATAAGAGATATAGCTTTCGCTTCAGCACATGAGTTAGCGCAAGTAGTAGGTTCCGAAAGCCGCGCGCTTAACCTAATAAGACAGGCTCAACGCATATATTCGGGAAAGCTTTTCATAACAGCAAAAGAATACTACGACAAAAGGAGAAACATATCTGTAATTTCAACTGGAGTTAAGGCACTAGATGACTTGCTAGAAGGAGGAATAGAAACACAAGCAATAACGGAGTTCATAGGAGAATTTGGCGCCGGAAAAACGCAGCTGTGTCATCAACTCTCCGTGATAGTTCAATTACCTCCGGAACAAGGCGGGCTCTCGGGACGAGCAATATACATTGACAGTGAAGGAACATTCCGCCCTGAGCGCATTGTAGACATTGCAAAATATAGAGGTGTAGACCCCAATAAAGCTTTAGAAAACATAATATACGCTCGCGCCTACAATAGCGACCATCAGATGCTCATAGTAGACGAAGCAAAGAGAATAATAGAAGAACAAAGCGTTAAGCTTATAGTAGTTGACAGCTTGGTAGGACACTTCAGAGCCGAGTATCCGGGAAGGGAAAACCTAGCCGTACGTCAACAAAAACTCAACAAGCACATAAACCAGCTCATGCGAATGGCAAGTGTATATGACGTGGCGGTAGTTGTAACCAACCAAGTAATCGCAGCGCCAGACATATTCTTCGGAAATCCACTTAGGCCGGCTGGAGGAAACATCGTAGCCCATGGATGTACCTACAGAATATGGATAAGAAAAAGCAAAGAAGGAAAAAGAATAGCGAGAATAATAGACAGCCCCAAACACGCAGAAAAGGAGGCAGTATTCCTTATATCGCAAGAAGGTGTAGTTGATTTGTAGTATTACATAATTCCTATTTCTTATAATTATATAAAAAACTTTTGAAACGTGCTAGTCTTACTGAAAAAAGTTAAAGAGATTTTAAGTAATGTTTTAAGGCCTTATAAGATATTTTTAAAAATTTGAGTATTAAGACTCTTAAGGTGTTACTCATGACTAAGCCAAACTATCTATATATTGATGGGTCTAAAGACGTGCCATCATCAATAATAAAGTTAGGCGAAAGTATAATGCAGAAAACCGGAATAAAAGAGGGGGACGCAGTAAAAATATCTATAAACAATAAACAGACAATACTTTGGGTTAGAAAAAGTGAAGACCAAAATGATGCAAAAGCAAATAGTAATCTTCTAAATCTTCTGCTTAAAGAAGAAAAAGGAATAGCTAAAATTACAAAAACTACACTTAAAGAATCAAAATATGTAGAGCTAAAAGCATTAGGAGATAGCTTTGTTGAAAGTATATTAGATACGAAAAGAAGTTTAATTTTTACACCAGTAGTCGAAAATGGATACATTATCATATTCACGAATAAAAGCAATCAACCTATAAGCTTTAAAGTACAGAAAGCCCACCCGTCTCCATCTTTCATAACTACCACCACTAAAATATTCTTCAGCTAATTAACGAACACACATAGAATACGATTAAAAGGGACAATAAAATAAGGGGTATTAACTAAAAACAGTAGGGGAGATACATGAGGTTAATAGATGTAGCATCTCTTGAAGTCATTAAGGCACTAAAAGGCACAAAAATGACGCGAATAAGAGAAATATTTAGAAAGAAAACACCGCGGCTTATAGTTATTGTCGAAGATTATTTCAAGAATAAATACGTAGGCTACGTAACTAGACATGATGTTATTCAAATAACTTCGTCAAAATCTAACAAGCTTGTTGATGATTTTCTTCACGATAAACCCATATTAACACCCGAGCTTTCAATACAAGATGCATTTTCTATTTTAAAGAAAAGTGGAAGATACGCATTGCCCCTAATAGATTCTCTTGAAACAAAAAAAGTTCTAGGAATATTTTCATATAGAGGACTATTACGCGCCTTAAAAGCCTCAGGCTTTGCTCCAAAAGCAAAAGCAGCTGCAGATATAATGACCGCCGAAAATCTGCCCCTAATCCTCCAGCAATCCCCCATAACAAAAGCCTGGTCTCAACTAGTATATAAGGGAAGACAAGGCTTAGTTGTTATCAGAGATGAAAAAACACCTAAACCTATTGGCATTCTCACGCCCCTAGACCTAATTCAGAGCGGAAAATGGTACTTCAGAAGAGAAAGCGAGCACGGCGTAACCACTCCCGCACGCGTAAGAACAGTAATGAAGAGAGGAGTGATAGTAGCGTATCCCGACACACCCGTAGACATAATAGCAGACTACATTATAAACCACGACTTCTCCCTAATCCCGGTAGTCGATAAAGACGGCAACATAATAGGCATAGTAACACAGGAAGACATTGTCAGAGCATATATAGAAGGAATAAAGCCCGGAAGAGTGCCGGTCCCAGCAGCTCTGCCACCACTGCGTGCAGAGGCCACGGAAGCGCTCACTTTCAGATCAACGACTTCAATAATGCAGCAAGTACTAGTTTCGGCGAAAATAGCTGCTCCATCCGGTCTGCGCGCGGTCGATATTGCGCGTCCAGCATTGCCAGCGGTAAGGTTAACAGACACCATAGAGAGAGCGCGTAATATTATGCTCCGAGAAAAAGTAAATTCTCTGCTTGTTGTAGATGAAGAAGGCAGAATTGTAGGCTCATTATCTACGAGGAACTTCCTATACGCCATAGGCATAAAAGGCCCTCTGTGGAAACGGCGCCCCTACGAAAAGAGCTTCATAAACGAAATAATGAATCAAAACGTTCTG
>Ga0190336_1000137_pt1 | contig 13851 bp, 10 predicted proteins | sample 487204910_MG_FD_161651 | JGI IMG/M metagenome (GOLD analysis project Ga0190336, IMG submission 161651) | Hydrothermal vent sediment bacterial communities from Southern Trench, Guaymas Basin, Mexico - 4872-04-9-10_MG | ecosystem: Environmental > Aquatic > Marine > Hydrothermal vents > Sediment ...
AATGCATTAAATCTTTATCTTTTGAGGCTACAGCTATTAATTTTTCTCTAGAAATTTTTTCATCCTCTGTCTCTTTTATCCATCTTAAAGGAGGTTTTTCCCAAATGGTTTCAATGAGCCTTTCCATACGATGCACATATGTATGTTCTTTTTGAACTCTTTTATAGGCATTTTCTGAAATCCTCTTTATTTCCTGCTGATTTTTTAAATAATAGTCTACCAAAGATACTAACTGTCCATCCTCAAAAAAACAGATAATCTCATCACCAATAGCAAAGTGTTCTGAAAGATACTTCCTTGCATCTACCAATTGAAATGCCTGACAAGAGGCCAGTTCAAATGTCCTGGGATTTAAAAAATCACCATCTTTTTCTATCCCCTTTGCGGTAAAAGAAGAATGAAGATTTAAGTTAATCTTAGAAGCATTATAAACCTTTACACATTCTTCTGGAGGAAGCCTGCGCCCTCCTTCCTGAAGGTGTTTAATCAATGGCCCACTATTTTCCCATTCAGTTCCCCATATCTTAAAATCCATTCCTAAAAATCTACTAAAGAGTTTTCTGCGGTTATAATAGCCTGCCCCCAAAAATGATATTTGAGAACCATACCTCTTTTTTTCTTCTATAGAAAGCTCAAGTGGTCTGTGAATATCAGGGTCTGCTGCCACTGGCAAATAGTGGTAGTTTTTAACACCAACATTCTCCAATTCTTCAAAAAATTTATCTCTTTGGATTGTAAAATAGAAATCATAATATGGGGCTGTATCCTTCCAATATGTGAGTATTTTATAATTTTCTACAAACCAAAAACAGGTTACAATGCCATTTTTTTTCATCTCTTCTATGGTCTGATTTAAAAGAGGGGCTTGAGCCACAGCCATAAGCAAATGTGGGGAAAAGTCAGCTGCCTTAGCCAAACAATATTGAGAGAGCAAATAATTCAAGTGTTTCAAAAGCTCCAACTTATTTTCCTCTTTTAAGACATTTTCTTGGATTTTTTCATATAGAGGCTTAAAAATAGAGCAATCCACAAATTCAGTCTGATAATTCATTTTTTTAAAGGCATTTGCTACATAAGATGCGATAGGGAGACTACCACCATAGATAGGCCCCACAACTAATATCTTGAGCCTTAGCGGAGGAAGAATACCTTTTTTTATCTTTTTGTTTTTTCTTATAACGGACATAAATTTTGAGTGAAATCTCAGTGAAGGAGGATGGAAATAATGAAAATCTAAATCTAAAGGAATTAGACTTCCTATCTTAATCTCTATTTTATCAATAATATTGCTTAAATCGCGATATTCTAATATGGCCCTTAAAAACCTAGGGTCAGGTTCATAGACTACTATTTTGTTTTCAGGAAAAAAAGAGACTATTTGTTCTATATGATAAAACAATCCCAGGCCAAATACAAAAATGTCTTGATTAGGAGAAATGTTGATTTTTTTTGCCCACTCTTTTATGTTTTCCTTTTCGGTTTTAGATGGCGATTTAAGACTGTGAAAGGAAATTTCTCCTACTTTAAGTGTAGGTTCACCTGATTTGGCATTAAATATGTGAAAATTAGAAGGTAAATGGGTAGAAACAGCTAATTCAAAAAGTCTTTTTTCTCTTTTTTTAAAAAGAGAAAGATTTTTGTGAAAAAGCCTTCGGCTCATTTGATAATTTCTCCCAAAGATGATTAAAGATTTTATTTAAAAGCATTTTTCTCTCTTCCCTCTCAAACTGATTTAGAAAGTGAAAAAGAGGGATAAACATAGAATTAGAGGGCAAAAGAAAGTCATGGGTAACTGAATATAATTGATTTTCTATCTCTTTTAATAACCATTTTGATATTTTTATTTTTTTAGAATTTAGAATACCAAATAGTGCATTTGCCACATCTCTATAAAACATTCTAATAGCCTGTTCATTATCAGCCTTTTGACTCAAATAATGGGTGGTCTTGCCATCATAGTGAGATACATAAAAATTTAAAAAATCAGGCATCTTTATGGTCATTTGTTTTTTATCTATAATTTCATAAACCTTGCTTGCCACTAATTCAGGTGTTATTAACTTTCTGCAAGAATAATGCCTACAAGGATTTTTGTCTAAACAAGGACTACAAGGCATCTTTACTTGAAACACAAAGTGACCATTACCATAAGGGCCGGTTTCATGCACCCAGGCAGGACCAAAAAACAGCCCTAAAGTCCTAACTCCTAAGACAGCAGCAAGATGTAATGGACCGGTGTCAGAGCCAATAACCAGGCTGGCACTTTTTAACACCTTACAGAGCTCAAGTAGGTCTAATTTCCCAACTAAATCCATAAAATCAGCTTTAGAGCGATGGCTAAATACTTTAGAAAGCAATTTTTCTCCTTTACTTCCAACTAGGACTATCTTAAAATCTTTTTTTAAAATTTCTGAAAGTTGAATAAAATTAGTTAGAGGCCACCTTCTTTTTTCCGCCCCTGCCCCTAATAAAAACACTATAAGAGGAGATTGCTTATTATAAGGAGAAGAATCAATATCAATCATAGGATAAATCAATTTCTGCTTTTTGGAAACTAAATAGCGAAATACATCTACCAAGTTAAAAGGACTAAATTTCCTATTTAAACAAAGGCAACTGACAAAATCCAACCACAAATTCCTTTTTACCATACCTGATTCAAAAAAGTTTCCCACTACTTCCCCATTACACAATCCTTTTGCTATCAAGGCAGTTATTAGAGAGTGGTTGAGATTAAACACTATGGAGTATTTTTTGTTAAATAACTCATAGAATTGTGTATAGTCAAAATTTCTCTGAACACCGTCCCAAGGAAGGGAAATTACTTCATCTATTCCTTTAATTTTCCTTGCTAGAGAAGCTAGTTTACTTTGGCAAAGTATGGTTATATGATTATTTTTGTCTTTTAGGTCCATTATTAAAGGGATGCTTTGCACCAAATCTCCCAATCTGGCAAGTTGAATTACTAATATTTCTTGTTTCATCCAAATACCCTTTTCATCTCTTTTACCATATTTTTAAGTCTCAACTCATAGGTGTGTTCTTTAATCACCCTTTCCCTGGCCTTTATGGCTTTTTTCTGTCTTTTTTCGGGATGCTTCAAATAGAATTTACATAATTCAAAAAGCTCATCTTTGTTTCTAAAACACACTATTTCCTCTTTTAAACAAAAAAGCTCTTCTAGTTGTTTTTGATAATCAGTAATAATAAATGAACCACAGGCAGATACATCAAATACCCTCTGGTTTATGGCCTCTGGCATTTGGATACTAGTGATATTGATATTTATTTCACTTACATTAAAAAAATAAGGAAGTTCTGTATAATAATTAAGTGGTCTATAATATGAAAAAATTTTAAAATTCTTCCAACCAGGGTCTCCATAGACCCTAAGCCCCAGTTTAGAAATGGCCTTCAGAGATTCTATCCTGTAAATCTGAGATGCCTTCCATGTAGTCAGTGCCCAAAAGTGGATTTTCTGATCTTCATTGAGTGAAAAACTATTTTCAAAATTGATTAATACTCTTTCACCTGTTTTTGCCTTCTTTATCCCTATCTTTTTACCTAAATTTTCAGCTTGCTTTATGGCTTTATACTCTGAGGCCAGAAAGGCCATTTCCTTTTTTATTCCATATATCATGGAATTTCCTACAAATGATAACTGGCATTTTTCTGAAGCCAAGGGATTTAAGGAAAATTTTTCCGGGTAAAATCGGCTTATATCTGTAGCCAAAGGAAGTATGGCTATATTTTCAAAGCCATTTTTTTGCAAAATTTTCCTATAGCTTCCATCCCAAAGAAAGATAAAGAGATAACAAGAAATTTGTTTTGGGTAATTTCTCAAAATAAAAAAAGGATTGTCTACAAACCAAGAGGCAAAAGGGATTTTAAACTCTGTCAAAAGCTCAGTTAATTTTCCTTCCTCATCAAATCCAAAATGATTTATAGTGAGCAAAAAATCAGGTTTAAAATTTATCAAGGCCCAAATAAGCCTTTTTATAAACTCATTGCTTCCTTTTTCTAAATCAGAAAGCCTTAACCTATAAATTGGCCAATTAAGCTTATAGCAGGCAGAAATTACCTCCTTGACCAAAAAGTATGGGGTATCAATAATTAAAATACGTGGTTTTTCTGAAGAAAATTTTTTATAATCCAACACTCTTTTAAGGCTCTGGGACACAATCTCTTTTTTCTGCAAGATTTGTTCCTATTTTTTGGCATCTATCTTGCATTTTTTAAGGCATGCCATTAAATATACTTACTTTTAATTGGCATGAACCTTATATTTGCCTTTTAGCCAAAACAGGCCATCATTTTGAAGTGGTCTTACGGCTGAAAGGAGGACGAAAGGAGTGGTTAGTTGAACAACGGCCTGTCCCGGAAAACATAATATTAATCTCTGAAGAACATGCTTTAAGGAAGTGCTATTGTCATTTCTATGACATAATCATTTGTCAAAATATTGACGACCTATTACTGGTAAAAGACATTGAAATTCCCAAAATACTCATCTTTCATAACAAGCTTTCTACTGAAATTGCCTTAGGAGGAAACACTATATCTAAAGAAGATTACCTAAAACAGGTAAAACTACTTATTGAGCAAAGTGAACCCATTAAACTTTTGTTTATCTCTCAAACAAAGAAAATGGATTGGGGACTTGAAGGTCATGTGATAACCCCTGGAATTGACCCCAATGAGTTTGAAAACTACCAGGGACACTGGCCAAAGGTGTTAAGGGTGGGAAATTTCTTAAAAGAAAGAGATATAATGATGGGCTTTAGTCTTCAGGAAGAGATATTAAAAGGAATTCCTTCTACCATCTTAGGGCTAAATCCCACTCTCCCCAATGCTCGTTTTAGCAGAAGTTTTGAGGACTTAAAAAAGAATTATAGTAGACATAGACTTTATTTAAATACTACAGTAGAAGATTATGAGGATGGATATAACCTGGCTACCCTTGAGGCCATGGCTACTGGAATGCCCATAGTCTCTATAGCAAATAGGACATCTCCCATTATTGATGGGGTAAATGGATATATCTCAGATAATATTGAGTATCTGAGAGAAAGAATCAGAATGCTTCTGATGGATAAAGGGCTTGCTAAGCGAATAGGTAAAGAAGCAAGAAATACTGTGGTGGAAAAATTTGGGATAAAGGAATTCCTTAAAAAATGGAATGAGGTCATTGAAAACTCAGTAAGAATGGGTAATGGAAAAAGGTTAAAGGTTTTACTCAGTTACACTTCTAATCCCCAGACAACAGCTGCCTATATAGAAAAGGCAATTATGAATTTAGAAAAATTTGGCTATGGACAAAGGTTGATTTTCGTAGGTGGATCTCCTCGGTCTGGAACGACACTTATACAGTGTATTTTAAATAATCATCCAGAAATTTGTGGAGGTCCTGAATTTGACAGAATTCCTAACATTATAGAATTGAGAAACTTACTTCATAAATCAATAACGGATAAAAGGATTGATGTTTTTTGTACCTATCAACAGGTGGATGAGGAAATTGGTTTTTTGATAGAGAGACTTCTGTTGCCTTATGCCGAAAGAAAAAGGAAAATACTTTTGAGTGAGAAGACACCATTTAACGTTTTATATTTTAATGAGTTATTAGAGGTTTTCCCAAAAGCAAGATTTATTTTTTGTGTAAGAGATCCTAGGGCAGTAATTAGCTCTATGTTGAGAGTAGGAGAAAGGTATAGGGAAAAAGGCATACCAGCTCCAGACTTTACTCAAGACATCAGCGCTGCGATAAGAACAGTGAAGATATGTAATCAAAAAGGATTTGAAGCAACAAAAAAGTCAAATAGAGTGTTTACAATAAAATATGAAAATTTAGTTAATAATCCGCATTCCGTCACGCAGGATTTGTGTAATTTTTTAAATGTTGCTTGGTCACCTTCTTTAATACAGGTTAATGAAGATACAGAAACTTTAAAATGTGTAGATGGCATTTGGGGTACACGCAAAAATTTTGGTCAACCTCCAGATTCACAAAGAATAAATAGATGGAAAAAACAACTAACATCTTTTCAGATCTTTCTCATAAATAACAGCTTTAAAAATGATCAAAATTTATTGAATTTGGATTATTCATTTAAAGTAGAAGGAATCTCCAATGAATTTATCAAAATGCAAAATAATAAACCTTCCTAAGATAACAGATAGAAAAGGTAACCTTACATTCATCGAGGAGAATAGGCACATACCATTTGAAATTAAAAGAGTATATTATCTCTACGATGTCCCTGGTGGTGAAACAAGAGGGGGACATGCCCACAAGCGCCTCCAACAATTTATAATTGCCGCGAGTGGTAGTTTTGACGTTATTTTTGATGATGGATTTGAAAGAAAAAGGTTTCATCTGAATAGATCCTACTATGGTTTGTATGTGGCACCTATGATATGGCGTGAACTGAATAATTTCTCTTCAGGTTCTGTTTGTCTAGTCCTGGCATCCGATTTTTACGACGAAGATGATTATATAAGAGATTATGAAACTTTTAAAAAAATGGCTAAGGGAAATGAGAAGAAGTTTTAAAGTCCTAATAACGGGTGTAGGCAGTACCACAGCTCTTTCTGTTATAAAAGGGTTGAAAAAGCAAGATGTATTTAATGTATTCATAGTTGGTACAGACATTAATGAGGAAAAAAATATAGCGGGATCGAAATTCTGTGACAAATTCTTCAAAGTTCCTCTTGCTATTAATGAAGAAAACTATATAGCTACACTTGCCGATATAATCAATTCGGAATCTATTGACTTACTTATCCCAATTGTTGATATTGAACTTGAGGTCATTGCTCGAAACAGAGATGTCATCGAGAAATCGACTTACTTATTATTGTCCTCCTATGATACTGTTATGATATGCAATGACAAGTTTAGAACATATGATTTTTTTAATAAGCAGGGAATACCCACTCTAAAAACTATTTTAGCTGATGATTTTAGCAAAATTAAAAATCTTCTTGTTCATTCAGGCATGGATTTCCCTTTAATAGCAAAACCCAGAAAAGGAGTGAGTAGCCGAGATATATACGAAATTCAGAACGAAGAAGAACTTTTTCTCATAAAGAAAGTAAAAGATCCCCTGCTTCAAGAGAAAGGGAGAGGGCAGGAATATACGATAGATGTCTTCTGTGATGGGGAAAATTCGATTTCTGCTGTACCAAGAAAAAGAATAGAAACAAGAGCAGGTATATCTTATAAAGGGCAAACTGAGAAAGATGAGAAACTTATAAGTCCTGCAAAGAAAATAGCAGAGAGACTAAATATCAAGGGACCCGCAAATATTCAGTGCTTTAAAAATGGTGACGAAGTAAGATTTTTTGAGATCAACCCAAGATTTTCCGGCAGTCTACCTTTAACAATAGCTGCAGGAGTGAACACTCCACTATTCGCGCTAAAAATGGCAGCGGGAGAAAAGTTAGAACCTGTAAAGGATTTTAAAATCGTAAAAATGTGCCGATATTGGAAAGAGGTGTTTTATGATGGAGATTGAAAAATTAAAAGTTTTAGTTACCGGTGGTGCCGGATTTATCGGTTCTCATATTGTAGAGAGTTTAGTCAAAAAGGGCGCAGAAGTTATTGTCTATGATAATTTTAGTACTGGTTCTATAGAAAATATTAAACACTTAGAGAAGGATATTGAAGTAATTAGAGCCGATATTTTAGATTACGATAAGCTCTTAGACGTTTGTAGAGGTGTGAACGTCATCTCGCATCAAGCAGCTCAATTAGAGATAACTAAATGCATCGATAATCCTATCGAAGATTTAAAAATTAATGCCGAGGGTAGTTTGAATGTTTTTAACGCCGCTATAAAAAATGGTGTTAAAAAAGTAATTTATGCTTCTTCTGCATGTGTTTATGGTCAAGCTCAATATATTCCTCAAGATGAAAACCACCCCACTAATCCTAACTGGCAATATGGGATTAGTAAGCTTGCAGTAGAAAAATATGCTGATATTTATAATAAGTACTATGGAATACCTACGATTGGTTTGAGATATTCAATTGTCTATGGACCCAAGGAATGGTATGGAAGAGTGCTAACAGTATTTCTAAAAAGGGCTATGGAAGGACAATTGCCAGTAGTGTGGGGTGGAGATCAAATAAGAGATTTCATCTATATAAGTGATGTTGTCTCTTTGCATAGTTTATGTATTGAAAGTGACATCGTCTACAATGATATTTTTAACGTTTCCACAGGTATCGGAACCAGTATTAAACAATTGGCAAGATTAATTATTGAGATCTTTGACTTAGATGGAGAACCTATATATGAAGACGTAAAAGAAGGTGAGGGGTCGGAATTGCTGGAAGGTAGGAAAAGGTTACCTATGGAGCTAAAAAAGATGGTCTTAGATAATAGAAAGGCAAAGAAAAACTTGGGATGGGAACCTAGGGTGAGACTGAGAGAGGGTCTAATAAAAGAATTCGAATGGTTAAAGTCTAATAAACATAGATGGAAGAAAATGAGTTATTAAGGTGAGGAGTATGAATCGAAAGAAGGAGATAATTGAAAAAGTAGCAAAGTGGTATGATTCACAAGGTGGTTTCAAAAAGGATTGGGGTAATTTCCACAAAAAATTAGTCTATTATAGGTATCTCACAGCAAGCAAATTTTTTAAAGGAAATACTGTTCTTGAAATGGGAATAGCTGACGGTGAAATGACAGAGTATCTTTTTAAACATTTTGACAAAGTTGTGGGATTAGAAGGAAGTGAACATTTTATAGAAGAAGTAAAGCACAGATTTCCTGAATATTTTAAATCGGGACGTTTAGAACTGATTCATTCGTTGTTTGAAGAGTATAAATCTGAGGCCAAGTTTGATACGATCTTAGCAGGCCATATATTAGAACACATGGAAAATCCAATAGAAATTCTCACAAGGATAAAAGATTGGTTAGTAGATGATGGTATAATTATTATACTTGTTCCAAATGCAAATTCTCTCCATAGGCAAGCCGGCGTAAAAATGGGGTTATTAAAAAAGGTGGATGAACGGAATGATTTAGATAGAAAATTAGGTCATAGGAGAGTTTACTCTTCAGAAACTTTAAAGAGAGATATAAAATCTGCTGGTCTAAAAATCAAAGAAATGGGAGGAGTATTTTTGAAGCCACTTACTAATGCTCAAATAGAAAGGTGGTTTACTAAAGAAATGATGGATGCTTTTTATGAACTTGGTAAGGAATATCCTGAGATAGCAGCAGAAATATATGCAGTGTGTGAAAAATGAAGTGGACTATATTTTTTGATCTTGATGGAACGCTAATCGATACCTCAGAAAGGCATTACAGAGTACATACAGATATTTTGGACTTTTATGGAATGCCAAATACACTTACAAAGGAAGAATTTTGGAAGCTTAAAAAAACTGGTAAGAAAACAGTAGAAATCCTCCCTGAGACCTCTAAAGAGTTTATTCAGCAATTTTTAAATGAATGGCTAAAAAAGATAGAAAATAGGGAATACTTAAGATTCGATAAACTCTTACCAAAATGCTCGGGTATCTTATCGATATTAAAAAATAAAGTTGATCTAGTACTCACAACACTACGAAATAATAAAAAAAATCTTTTCTGGGAGCTCAACAATTTTGGATTGACTAACTACTTTAAGGAAATATTGGTAGATTCGCCATTGAAAGTGAAAAATAAGATGCCACTGATTAAGGAGTACATCGAGAGAAATTCAAAAAGCGATAATTTCATCATTGTAGGGGACTCTGAAGTAGACGTATCTTCAGGAAAGGAACTTGGAATGTTAACAGTTGCAGCTACTTATGGAATAAGGTCAAAAGAGTTCTTAATGAAGTTGAAACCTGATTTTTGCTTAGATAAACTTTTTGAGTTCCCTGAAATTTTAAAAGGAATTGGTGATGACTCATGATACCTTTCATTGATTTAAAAACCGAATATGCGGAAATAAGCGAAGAAATAACGGAAACAGTTCAAAGGGTTCTAAAAAGTGGATGGTTTATCTTAGGAGAAGAAGTGAAAAGATTTGAGGAAGATTTCTCGAAATATATTGGAACAAAATACTCTGTTGGCGTAAATTCGGGTTCTGACGCTCTTTTTCTTGCACTTAAAGTCCTTGGAATTGGAAAGGGTGATGAGGTAATAACAGTTTCCCATACTTTTATATCAACGGTGGATGCAATTATGAGAAATGGAGCAAGACCGGTTTTTGTTGATATTGAGCCTGATACATATTGCATTGATGTTTCTAAAATAGAGAAAAAAATAACGAATAAAACAAAAGCAATTTTACCTGTGCATTTGTATGGTCATCCAGCAGATATGGAACCAATTATGAAGCTTGCTGAGAAATATAATTTATTTGTAATAGAAGACGCTTGTCAGGCACATGGTGCAGAATATAAAGGTAAAAAAGTAGGTAGCATTGGTGATCTAGGTTGTTTCAGTTTCTATGCGGTGAAAAATCTTGGGGCTTATGGGGACGGTGGGATAGTTGTTACAAATGATAAAGAGTTAGCTGAAAAGCTTAAAAAGTTCAGAAATTATGGATCATCTCAAAAATATCATCAAGATTTTATAGGTATTAACAGCAGATTGGATGAAATTCAGGCAGCAATATTGAGAGTGAAACTGAAATATCTTGAAGAGTGGAACAAAAAGAGAAGAATAGTTGCAAATACCTACAATAACCAGTTAAAAAATACAGGCATAATCTTACCTATTGAAAGGAATTTTGCTAAGCATGTTTATCATTTATATGTGATAAGATGCAAAAATAGAGACATGCTTCAACAATACCTCCAGAAAAACGGAATACAAACACAAATTCATTATCCCATTCCTGTTCATAGACAGAAAGCTTATTTAAGATTAGGACATGATTCATGCTTAACGATCACTGAGAATGTATGTAATGAGATTCTTTCATTACCTATGCATCCCTGGATAAGCGAGGAGGAAATATCACAGATAGTAGAGGTAATTAAAAAATGCCATTAATTAGCGTTATAATGCTAACTTACAATCATGAAAAATATATTTCTGAAGCAATTGAAAGCATACTAAACCAGAGTTTTAAAGATTTTGAACTGATTGTTCTTGATGATGGTTCTACTGATAATACAGGGAATATTATTAAAAAGTACTTGTCAGATTCTAGAGTTAAGTATATTTATCAAGAAAACATAGGAAATAAAGGATTTGGAATAGATAAAGTTATAAATAAAGCTATTGAATTGACTAATGGCAAATTCATATGTTTTGCCCCGGGTGACGATGTTTCTATACCCAATAGACTCGAACTTCAAATAAATAAGTTTCGGTTAGATCCCAGCATTGATATTGTATTTTCTGATATGTGGATTATTGATGAAAAAAGTCAGGTTATAGCTCAAAAATATCTCCCTGAATTTAGCTTTACTTCAAACAGCTTTTTAAGATTACTTTTTAAAATAAACTTAGTAACCGCTCCTACTGTAATGATGAAACGGAAGTGTATTGAAAAAGTTGGTTTATTTGAGCAGGGTCTTGTTTCGGACTATCATTATTGGTTAAAATCAGCTAAAGTTTTGAATTTTAAATTTATTAAAACACCTCTTGTTAAGTATCGTATACATCAGAAATCACTTTCCCGTGCTCCTGAAAATCGTGATTTCCTAGTTTCAGAAACCATTAGAATACTAAAACTTATGAGAAAATATTATACAATTTACGATTTATATCCGGAAATCAGATATTGTAAAGATAAAAACAGAGCATTATCAGATGCCTATCTTGATTTTGGTAATATATTGCTCACTGGTAATTTCCCTATACCAGATTTAGCAATAAAAGAGTTTACAAAATCACTAAAACATCATCCAAATTTGGCGGCTTTAAATAATTTAGGAATTGCTATGATTCTTGATGGTAAAATTAAAGGAGGTATAACTTTTTTAAATAAGGCTTTGAAGCAATTCGGTTCAAATGATAAATTATTGTCCAATTTAAATAGTGCAACCCAAATGTTAGATGGAATTCTAAGTTCACAATTTCATTTGCTAACTATTAATTCTAAAGAAAGCGAGTTAAAAAAAACAATTGATTTGTATGAACAAAATCCTCAACATATAGAAAAAAAAGGATATTATTATCAAGCTGAGGCATTATACAATAATGGTCAAGAGACAAAAGCCATAAAATTATTTGAAAAGACCTTAGAACTTGATCCAAATTTTGCCTTGGCTCACAATGATTTGGCATGTATTTATTGGCAAAAGAGAAATATAAAAAAGGCCCTTCATCATATCACTAAGGCCATGGAATTGGCTCCGGATAATCGCGATATTATTTGGAATTTTGGGCAAATTTTGCGTGGACTGGGGTATGCAAAAAATGCTTGTAAAGTATATAAGGATTATTTAGAAAGACACCCCGGGGAAAATGAGATAAGGCAGGTCGTTGAAGACCTTGAAAAAGGCCAAATTTTTTGAACATTTATTTTAAAATGCCGAAATATTCTTTAGTATGATTAGATTAGAAAAATATAACCGTGAATATATGCATTCAGCTTTGGGTTATTAGTCCGCAAAATAAGGAAGAATAAACTATGTCAGAAAAAAATCCAACTGTTAGTGTAATAATACCGACTTATAATCGTGCACATTTAATAGGACGAGCTATACAGAGTGTTCTAAATCAAACTTATCGGGATTTTGAAATTATCATCGTCGATGATGGTTCAACGGATAATACAGAAGAAGTGATAAAAGAATTTCAAAAACGAGATGAAAGAATAAGATATATTAAGCATGAAAGAAATAAAGGGTATCCAAAAGCATTAAATACAGGAATTAAAGCAGCTAAAGGAGAATATATAGCATTTCAAGATGATGACGATGAATGGCTCCCAGAAAAACTTGAGAAGCAAATGAGAGTTTTTGAAAATGCACCAGCAAAGGTTGGGGTTGTTTATACCGGCTTTTGGAGAATAGAAAATAATAAAAAAATTTATATACCATTTTTTTGGGTTAAACAAAAAGAAGGCAATATTCATGAGGAACTTCTCAAAGGAAATTTTATAGGAACTCCAGCTGCTCTCGTAAGAAAAGAATGTTTTGAAAAAGTAGGAGGATTTGATACAAAACTTCCTTATCTACAAGATTGGGAATTGTGGATTAGGATTTCAAAGTGTTATCAATTTAGATATATTGATAGTTCGTTATTAAATTCATTTTACACTCCTGATTCTCTTAATTATCAACCTCCTCTTATTCGTGCCAAGACAATGAAACTTATTCTATCAAAGCATTTTAATGATTTTGCTAAGAATAAAAAATTATTAGCAGGGCATTATTTTAGCCTTGGCGTTAATCTATATTATTCTAGCGGAAATTTTGAAGAGGGGAAAAATTATCTAATAAAAGCAGTTAAAATTCATTATTTGTCCTGCTCTCCTAAGGGAACAAGACACGCCTTAAATGTAAAAGATGTCAATAAATGCTCTATCATTATCCCTGTTTTTAATAATCCTGATTATATTAAACAATATCTTGATGTCCTTTATACAGTAACGCCAAATCATCTCTTTGAACTTATCATTGTTAATAATGCCTCAACGGATGGCACAAAGGAATTTTTGAATGAGTTTGCAAAAACACATCCTAATGTAAAGGTTATCCATAATCAAGAAAATCTGGGTTTTGCCAAGGCATGTAATCAAGGAGCACGAGCAGCCAAAGGAAAGTATTTGGTATTTTTAAATAATGATACTATTCCTCTAAAAGACTGGCTGGAAGAGATGTTAAAAATTATAGAAACAGAAAAAAATGTAGGCATTGTGGGCAGTAAGTTACTTTATCCAAATAAT
>Ga0190336_1000139_pt1 | contig 13657 bp, 12 predicted proteins | sample 487204910_MG_FD_161651 | JGI IMG/M metagenome (GOLD analysis project Ga0190336, IMG submission 161651) | Hydrothermal vent sediment bacterial communities from Southern Trench, Guaymas Basin, Mexico - 4872-04-9-10_MG | ecosystem: Environmental > Aquatic > Marine > Hydrothermal vents > Sediment ...
GCTATTAGCTTAGCAGGCTGGCAGGGCAAAACAATCTGGGTCTTAGAAACGGGTTATCCTACAACTCCTTACCCTCCTTTTGATACTACTTATGTGCCTCCTCAATTTACTCTCACTCCTGACTCTCAGGCCTTATTCCTGGCAAGACTTTTGAAGGAGTATTTAAAATATGCTGAAAATGATGTAGCTGATCTTGAAAAGATAATTGTTTTTCGGGGAAAAGATAGAAATGGTGGTATAGTAGTAGACACAGTACCGTTGCATTTTGTTCCCACTAATATTCCACCAGATACGCAACTAAATGACACAGTATTTTATGTGGATACACTTCTTTATTCCTGGGGAATAATAGGTCATGATAGGATTAATTATTCTCCCAAGCCTGCCTTTTATGTTTACCAGAATGTTATAGAGGGTTCTAAGATTCCTTCACTTCTTTCCTGGGATTCAAAGTCTACTTATGGAAATAATTGCCAAAAGATGGTTGTTCAGAGTATTTCCAGTACTATCAAGAAGATTTCTGTTGTTTATGAATCTGAGGGAAAGATATATTTTACATATACTTACTCCACAACTAATGGTGAGTCCTGGAGTGATAGGGTCTGCATAAATACCATTGGTGGAGATACTATTTATGGAGACCTGCCGGCAATTTGTGCCAATTCTGATGGAGTCTTTGTTCTTTTCAGGAGTCAGGATAGTTCTAAAGTATACTTAACGAGTTCAAGGGATGGATATAATTGGGACCGTCCTCAGGAGATATATTCGAGTGGAGCTCTGTACTCCATAAACTCTCTTTCTTTGAATTGCACCGATAATTATGTAGATGTTGCGCTTATTGTGGGTACTTATTATGATCCCGGAAAGGCTGCGAGCAGTTATAAGATTATATATGGAAGAACTACTTCAGGAAGTTATGATTTCACATGGGAAACAGTAAGGAATACAGTGGATCCTAAGTATGATGTATCTGTGGACCTATTAAGTAAACAAGTCCCTGTGATTTCATGGCAGCAAAATGGTAAAGTTTATCTTATTGCGAAAGACGAGGAAAGCAAGGAGTGGACAGATATTTATTTAATATCTCAGAATGACATAGGTTGTAGACATCCAGCCATAGATGTGGATGAGAGTGACCGTGTGCATGTAGTTTGGGAAACCAGTGATGAAGTTCATTATCTCTATGCAGATTACGATGGAGCGGGATTCAAAATACCCAAAATTGACAGATGGGTTATTGGGGAATCTCAGGGTTATGGTTATCCAGTGATTACTCATTATGGTGGTAATATTTATATTTCCTGGTCGAGGTTATTTGATATACCTGATACTCTTTTTTTGGACCCGGAGAGGGAGGTGATTTTAGCAGAGTTCTCCGATGGTCAAATTTACCAGAATAGAATAACTTACACTAAGATAGATTCAAAATATCCTTCCCTTGCAGTTAGTGATGAAAGAAACCTGAATTTGATATGGACGGAAGGGGAGTATGGTGCATACAGAGTGGCTTACAAGGCACTGGATTTAAATCCTGCTGCACTTGTTTTGGAGCCGAAATCTGGGGAGATTTTTGAGCCAGGAGATGATGTAAACATCAGATGGATCATCTATCCAGGTGATGTAAGGACTCCTTTACGGGCTACAAGAATCCTTTTGAGTTATGATGGTGGGGCTACTTTTTCAGATACACTATATGAGAATGAAAGTTTAAATGATACAACAGTAGACACTTTAAATTGTATCTGGCGGATTCCTGATACATTAGTTAGCTCCAGATTAAGGATAAAAGCGGAAGTTGAAGACTTTGATGGAAGATTGTCTTCCAATACTACCGGGACATTTGAAAGCTGGTGGATGGCTTCATCTTTTGAAAATGCAACCTCTCTCAATCAGAATAAACTTATCTTTTATAAGGATACCCTTTATACAGTCTACCTTAAAAGTATACAAAGTACAATAACTGATAATTATAATACATTTTTAGCTAAAAGGCCTTATCCAGTGCATGTCTGGTCACGGCAGCTGGTTCCAAAAGGCGGTGGGCCTCCGGTTTTACTTAAATCAGATGTCCCTTCTATGCTAATAGTAGTACAGGCTAACGACTCTTTTTATATGCCAAGACCTGAGACTCTTGATGCAAGTCCAAGTGGAAACCAAATCATACATAGAATCAAGATAGACAAATATACCAATTCAGGGCATACGGAAATACTTCAGGAGGTTGATTACGGTATAGACTACTTAAATGCCGCTGTTCAAGATAGCAATCTCTATATAGTGCTGTCTGGAGGCAGTAGGCTTATACTGTGTAAGCATTTGTTAAACGGAGATGTAATATCTGACTTTATCACTATAAGTTCCGACTCAGGTATCAAAAAACAGCCTTTTATCTATGCCGATTACCAGGGAATAATTCATATAGCATGGATTGAAGGAGGAAACCTAGTGTATACAAACTCTATGGAGGATTATCTTGTTAAAGATACAATAGAGACTGGACTCGCTGAATATCCTACAATTACGTCAGCGGGTGATACCATTATGATCATGTACAGATACGGAGATTATGATATTAGACTTGCTTCAAAAGCGCCAGGGGGCGATTGGAATATCACCACAGTATACACTGGGTCAAATGCCCGCGTATACCATCCATATATCAAATATGGAGGAGTTGCAGTATGGATTGAAAAATTAATACCCAGCCCCACTGTTCCCGATGATGAAAAATATTATGTGAAATATGCAATCAGGAATGGAAGCATCTGGGAAATAAATGAGCTGTACGGTACTGAAGACTCACTATATTATCCGCATTTTATAATCCATAGTGGAGACAGTACTCTGTTAACTGTAATATGGACAGAAGGGAAGGATAAGAATTACAAAGTAAACTGTAAGGATACAACCATTGAGTTTAATTATGTAACTATGGTTTTACTATCAATGAAACCCCATTACAAAACAGCTTTATATGCTCCTTATCCTAACCCTTCAGGAAGTAAAATTACCATAAGATATTAAGTTGCTTCAAAAACGAAGGTTAGTTTGAAGGTATATGACATAGCTGGAAGATGTGTAAGCGAGCTTGTAGACTGTATCAAGAATCCGGGTGTATATCTTGTAGAATGGAAGGGTACAAGCAAAAGGGAAAAGAAACTCCCACCCGGTATTTATTTCCTTGAGATGGAAGCTGGCAAATACAGGAAGGTGAAAAAAATAAGTCTGGTGAGGTAGTAATTTTTGTTTAATTTATGCAGTTTACATTAATTAGGAATAGTTGATAAGTGAGAGTAAATGATATAAAGTCTTTCTGATACAGCCAACGATGCCTAGGGTCTGGATATCAATATGAAGGACTAGTTACCTTTATTTCCGTGCCTTTGAACAGCTTTCCAGCATAATTTATAATAAAATACATCAGGAGGGATTTAACCATGAAATTTATACTTGTTTTACTCTTTACAGCAAAGCCTTTACTTATGACCTCTATCCAGCCTTTGGCTTCTATTACAAAAGAATTGGTAGGGGAGAAGTACAGAGTTGAATCGCTTCTTAATGGGCAGCAAAACCCTCATACCTATGAACCATCGCCGGGAGATATAGGAAAGGTAGAAAGAGCAGCGCTTTATTTTGAGGTTGGCCTTAATCTTGAATCCTGGGGAGATAGAATGTGCAAGGCGGCCAGAAAGTGTATTAAAGTAGGGGAAATCCTGAAGGAGCGTGGTGTTCCAATAAAGAATCCTCATATTTGGCTAGATCCGGTGAAGGCTAAAAAAATTGCCGGGGTTATTGTGGAAGAACTTGTATCTGTGTTCCCTCAGGATTCAACTGACTTTTACAGTAATTTGAGTAAATTTGAAGCCCGGGTGGATTCCCTTATATCTTGGACAAGGTCAAAGACAGAAATATTAACGGACAAAAAATTCATTTCATATCATCCTGCATGGGAAGATTTTGCACATACACTTGGATTCGATCTTGTGGATGTGGTGGTGGAACATGGAAGTAAGGAGGTTTCTACTAAAAGGCTGGCCGAAGTCATCAAAGAAGCTAAAAACAAAGGAGTCCGGGTGATTGTAGTCGAAAAAGGCTTCCCATCCCGTGTTCCTCATATTATTGCTTCCGAAATAAACGGAAGGGCGGTGGAGCTTGATCCTCTATTCTCAGGATATTATGTGGATGAGATGAAAAAGAATATAGAAAATCTTATAAAGGGATTGAAATGGCAGAAATAATATTTAATGAAGTGACAGCCTCTTATGGAGATTCCCCTGTTTTAAAAGACCTTACTTTTGTGGTGGAGAAGGAAGATTTCGTCATTGTAATGGGACCCAATGGAACCGGGAAAACCACCCTTGTTAAAACCCTTCTCGGCGTAAAAAAACCGGACAAAGGACTTGTGTACGTTCTGGGATGTCCTGTCCAGAAGGTATGTCCTCATAGGAAAAAGATCGGTTACGTTCCCCAGTTTCAGAGTATAGATCCTGATTTTCCAGCAACACTTTACGATGTTGTTTTGACCGGTAGTTATGCTAACCTTGGCTACGTTAAACTCCCTGGAAAAGAAGAGAAAGAGGAAGCTTTGAGACTTATAGAAGAGGTTGGACTAAAGGGAATGGAGAATCATCCCTTTGGTCGTCTTTCGGGGGGACAGCAGAGGAGAGGATTAATTGCAAGAGCACTTATGGGAAGTCCGAGGATTCTGGTTCTTGATGAACCAACTGCAGGTGTAGATCTTGCAAGCCAAAATCAGGTAAGAAGTACAATACAGGAAATATATAAAAGAACAAGAATACCTGTATTGCTTGTCACCCATGATATAAATCCCTTCCTTTCTCTTGTCACCAAAATTGTTTTGTTGGGGTATGGGAAACATTTTGTGGGCGGAAAGGAGGATATTGTGAGGGAAGAAATATTAAGGGAGGTATATGGGGAGTATGTAAAAGTTATAGAAGTTGCAGGAAGAAAATATGTTATGACACGGGATTATCATTATGCTTGAACTTTTTGCACTATCAGTAATAAGGAAAGCTTTTGTTGCGTCGGTTCTGGTGGGTTTGTTATTGCCTTTGGTAGGAAATTTTGCCCTTATGACCCGAACCGCATTTCTTGGTGCAGGGATAGCCCATATTGCGTTTGCTGGTGTGGCTTTTGGTATAATGCTATCTTTTTCACCTCTTCTGGGGGCATTTCTTTTTGCTTTACTTTCAGTAGCATTTATCTGGTATGCAGAGAAGAAAAACTGGATCACTTACGATGTGGGTATGAGTATTCTATTTTCCTTTTTTATGGCACTTGCTATTTTATTTCTGGGACTTACAAAGCAATATTCCGGGGAGGCAATGTCCTATCTTTTCGGGAGTGTGCTGACTGTTTCTACAATTGATATTATATTATTGTTTATTACAGTACTTCTTTTTTCTATTTTTGTTGGAGTCTTTTATAAGGAATTATTCCACATTATATTATCCAGAGATCTGGCTCTGGCCAGTGGTTTATCCGTGGATACATTTACCTTCTTGATGCTGCTATTCATGACAATTTCGGTTGTTGTGTCAATGAAAGCAGTAGGTGCACTTCTTGTTTTTGGACTTCTTGTAATGCCTTCTGCTGCAGCTTATCGTCTAGCTTTTAGATTTCACCGAATGATATTACTTTCTCTGGTATTTGGACTTATCTCATCTATTGCAGGCTTTTTCATATCCCTTACTCTGGACATACCTTCTGGAGCAGCAATTGTTATTATCGCATTTTTACTTCTTATAATTTCTTTCATCTTCTCAAGAAAATGAAAATCCTTCAGGTCAGTGATTCCTATTTGCCGTTCCCGGGAGGAGTTGCAGAGCACATATATAATTTAAAGAAAGCATTGGAGAAAAGAGGACATGATGTATGGGTGTTAACAACACAGTATTATGGAGGTACCCGGGAAGATAAAGATGAATATAGAGATGAAAGGGTGATCAGAATAGGAAAAGTTGTTGTACTTCCTCCATTAAAAATGTTTAATGCAACTCAGCTCACTGTGACCTTTGATCCTTTGCTGCATCTGCATGTGAGAGATTTCATCCGCAGGAATAGATTTGATGTTGTCCATCTACATGGTCCTCTGGCTCCTAATCTTCCAGGTATTGTTTCTCATTATTCACCTTACCCCCAAGTGGCCACATTCCATACCGCATTTATTGGTTTTAACTGGAATAAGATTGGAAAATTTTTATTTTGTCGGGATTCCAGAAAAATCAGAAAATATATTTTTGTTTCCAGAGTTGCAAAAGAGGCAATATATCATGTATATAGAAGTACAGGTATTATAATACCCAATGGAATTGATTTTGAGAGATTTTATAAACAAAAGGAAAAACTCATAAAAGACCAGACAGATAAAATTCGGGTGGCTTTTCTCAGTAGATTGGAACCGAGAAAAGGGCTTGATATTTTGATTAAGGCTCTGGCTATATCTGATTTTCTACGGAACAATGTAGAGTTAATAGTCGGGGGTGATGGTCCGCTTCGCAAAAAATATGAATTCATGGCCAGGGCTTCAGGAATAAAATTTAAATTTTTAGGACAGATAGAAAGAGGTAAAGTTCCTGCCTTTTATAAAAGTCTCGATGTATTTGTAGCTCCTTCCAGAGGAGGAGAAAGCTTCGGCATGGTACTACTTGAAGCAATGGCTTCAGGAGTCCCTGTGATTGCATCAAATATTCCAGGATACATGGAAGTGATAAAGGAGGGCTTTAACGGTATACTGTTTGAAAATGAAAGTCCTGAGTATTTATCCCGAAAGCTAATGTTTCTTATAAGAGATAATGCTATGAGAAACAGTTTAGTGAATAATGCTTTAAGATTTGCCAGAAAATACGATTGGGAGATTATAGCTGAAAGAATAGAAAAAGTTTACCTGGAGGTGGCATAATGGTCTTCTTCCCCTTGGTAATACCTCTGGTAAGGATCTTACCCTACTGGTTTCTCAGAATCCTGTTGATACTTTTGGCTGATGTTCTTCGCCCCTTCGATTGGAGAACCAAAGTTGTGGCCATGAATCTCAGGACTATTTATCCATCCCTAAATAAAAGAGAATTAAATAAACTGGTAAGGCAGACTTTCAGAAATTTTTATCTTACCTATCTGAGAATGTTAAAACTGCATACTCATGAGAAATGGAAACAAGCGGTAGACTTCACTGAACTTGAGCCGCTTAGGGGGAAAAAGGTGGTTTTGTTCTCAATTCATATGGGCCCGTGGGATATTGTAGCGTCCAGGATAAACAAAGATGGGTATAGAGTGAAGGCTGTGATGGAGAGGTTCCCAAAACCTATGAGAAATATTATAGAAAAATACAGAGGCGGGGTAGAAATTTACACTGCTGGAGAGGATACTCTCAAGATGATCAGGGAATTGAGGAAAGACGAAGATTTTTTATTGGTGATTCTGATAGACAGGGTAACTTCAGGAAATGGCGAAATTATTGAATTTATGGGCAGAAAAGTGATGGTCCCTGTAGGAGCATTTAAGATTCCCAAGCTGATTGGAGCCGAGCCTTATTTTACAGTGAGTATTGAAGAGAAAGGAATTACTAAAGTAAAAGTACATCCCCTGGATTTGGATAATACAAAAAAGGAATGTTTAAATCTTATGAAAAGGTATTTGAAAAAATATCCTGATCAATGGTTTAATTTCTATTTTTTCACTCAAAAGCAGACCTGAGAATATAAAGTACCACCTCATCATAGGAGATGCCCATTGCCTCAGCTTCCTTTGGGAGATCAGATAGTTCTGTCATTCCAGGAATTGTGTTGATTTCAAGAATATAGTAATTCCCATCTTCATCCACGACAGCATCGACTCGAGAGAAGCCCTTACAACTTATTACTCTGTGAGTTAAAAGAGCAGCCTCCTGTAACTCTTTTGTAGAGTGTTGGGAAATTTCAGCAGGTATTATAAATTCCGTAAGCCCCTTTGTATATTTTGCCTTATAATCGTAAAATTCCCTTCCTTTTACACGTAATTCTAAAACAGGAAGTGGAAAACTCTTCTCAGCTGTGCCAAGGATCCCCACGGTAACAGTTTTACCCTTGATATATTTTTCAACAAATAAATCTCCGTATTTTCCCCTTGTATCCTTTAAAGCATTGTGAAATTCTTCTTCAGTATGGCATATTTTGACTCCCAGGCTGGATCCCTCGGAGCGGGGCTTAACAACACATGGAATTCCCAATTGATTAAGAGCTTTCTCCCCGAATTCCTCTAAATTTGCCCAGAGTGGAATAAAGAAATATTCAGGGGTTCTTATATTATGGGCTTTCAAAATGTATTTGGTTGTAATTTTATCCATGCCAATGACCGAAGCCTCAACTCCTGATCCGGTGTAGGGAATACCATGAAGTTCAAAAATAGCCTGAATGGTTCCATCTTCTCCCGGGCGTCCATGTAGCATTATGAGGGCGACATCTGTAAAACCGGGCCTGATAAGATGTAGATTCTCCCTTTTGAGATCAAACCCTTCGGCCTTAAATCCCTGTCTTAGTAAACTATCCAGCACTCTACGACCCGAGCGAAGAGAAACTTCTCGTTCTCCAGACCATCCTCCAAATATTACAGTTATTTTTTTATTTTCAAAAAACTTCTTTAAAGCTGTAAAATCCATTTAGTTATTTTATGCACTGTAAGGGAGAAGTTTCTTGATCTTGTGTTCTTCTGTCTTATCAACCAGAGTGGGTTTTCGGAGATTTCTTTTTCTTTTTGCTGTTTTTTTGGTGAGAATATGGCTTTTAAAGGCCTTCCTTCTCTTATAATGACCTCCTCCGGTTATTTTAAATCTTTTTGCAGCTGATCTTTTTGTTTTCATTTTAGGCATATTAATCCTCCTTTATTTTAAGAGTATGTTATTTCAGTTCTTTTTAACAGGTTTCAACAGACAGGTCAGATTTCTCCCATCCATTTTAGGTGGAATTTCCACCTGTGCTTCTTCGTTTAGTTCTTCTAAAATTTTTTTAATCAGCTCTTCCCCGTATTCAGGATGGGCGAGCTCCCTTCCTTTGAAAAAGATTCTGATTTTAACTTTTGCTCCATCCTCCAGAAATTCTCTAACCTTTTTCAGTTTTACACCAAGGTCATGCTCGCTGATTCTCGGTCCCATGGATATTTCTCTGACTTCCCCCGCCTGCTTTTTCTTTGCTTCTTTTTGCTTTTTCCTCTCTTCGTATTTAAATTTACCGTAATCTAAAATTTTGCAGACAGGTGGATTAGCGTTGGGAGAGACCTCCACAAGATCCAGCCCCATATCATATGCAAGTTGTATAGCATCCCTCGTTTTCATGATCCCAATCTGCTTCCCATCGGGTCCAATAACCCTGACTTCAGGGACTCTAATACGCTCATTTACCCTGTAGGGTTCTACTTTATTTTTTCCTTTTCTAAATGATGGTCTATGTACTCCTCCGTTAATGGTACTCCTCCTTTTTGTTTATTTCTTCTTTAATGAGATTAATAAAATCTTCTATTTTCATACTTCCAATGTCACCCTTCCTGTGTTTTCTTACCGAAACTGTACTATTTTCTTCTTCCTTTTTCCCTATTATCAACATATATGGTATTTTTTGAGATTCTGCCTCTCGAATTTTATAGCCAATCTTTTCGGTTCTGGTATCCATATAAGTACGGATATCCTCATTAATAAGTTTTTCATATACCCTCTGAGCATATGTTTCATTTTCCGTGGTGATGGGCAGGATAGCAACCTGAATAGGGGCGAGCCATACCGGGAAATTACCTGCATAGTGTTCGATCAACGTGCCTAGGAATCTTTCCATAGATCCCAGGAGTGCCCTGTGTATCATATAAGGCCTTTTGTCTTTACCGTCTTTGTCTCTGTAAGTTATGTCAAATCTCTCAGGGAGGTTAAAATCAAACTGAATGGTCGAGCACTGCCACTCCCTACCCAGTGCATCTTTAATTTTCACATCAATTTTTGGTCCATAGAAGGCGCCTCCACCTTCATCAATGGAGTATTTGAGATTCAATTTTTCTACAGCCTTTATTAAAGACTTTGTAGCCAGCTCCCACATTTCTGGGCTACCCACTGAATCTTCCGGTCTTGTAGATACATAAATATTAAAATCCTTGAAGCCAAAACTTTTCAATATAAAAAGAGTGAAATCCAGTACCTTGACAATTTCGTCCTCTACCTGCTCCGGAGTACAGAAAATATGTGCATCATCCTGTGTGAACCCCCTCACCCTTAACAAACCGTGTAAAACACCTGAGCGTTCATATCTGTACACTGTGCCCATTTCTGCATATCTGATAGGAAGGTCCCTATAACTTCTTCCTCTTGATTTATATATCAAAATATGGAAGGGACAATTCATTGGTTTAATGTAGTATTCCACATTTTCCAGTTTCATGGAGGGGTACATGTTCTCCTTGTAATATTCCAGATGTTCGGATATTTCCCATAGCTTTGTTCTTCCCACATGAGGAGTATATACCGGCTGATAGCCCCTCTTTATATGTTCTTTTCGCCAGAAATCCTCTATGATCATTCGGATAGTTGCCCCCTTGGGATGCCATAAAATCAGGCCCGGTCCTACATCTTCATTAATGGAGAAAAGATCAAGCTCTCTACCCAGCTTTCTGTGGTCGCGGGCTTTCGCCTCCTCCAGTTTTTTCATGTATTCTTTAAGCTGAGATTTATGAGGAAAGGAGATGCCATATACTCTCTGCAAGACTTCTCTTGTTTCATCTCCTCTCCAGTAGCTGGAAGAGGAGGAAAGTATCTTAATCGCTCTTACATATCCAGTTGAAGGAAGATGAGGGCCCCGGCAGAGGTCCACGAAGTCCCCCTGTCTGTAAACAGAAACATATTTATCGGGAATCTCTTCAAGAATCTCAATTTTGTAATCCTCTCCTATATTTTTGAACAACTTTATTGCTTCATCTTTATTAAGAATTTCTCTTCTAAGGGGTAAGTCTCTTTTGATTATTTCTCTCATTCTTTCTTCTATTTTTTTGAGATCCTCTGGAGTGAATGTCTTACCCCCCAGATCGAAATCATAGTAAAAACCATTTTCTATTGCAGGGCCAATGGTGATCTTTACATCCGGAAATAATTCTTTTACAGCCTGAGCAAGAACGTGAGCAGAGGTGTGCCAGTAGGTTTCCCGTCCGAGGTCTGATTTAAAGTCAAAAACCTCTACTTTTTCTTCATTTCCCTCCAGGAGGTAGGTAAGATCCACAGGGTTTCCATCAACCTTTGCAACCAGGTATTCCCTGGACTGGGGTAACAGATCCAGTATTCTCTTCCCTTTAATATTCTCAACTTCTAATACTTTTCCCTCAGGCAGAAATATTTTCATAATGGCTCAAAATATAATGGAGTTCAGCTGTAGAATCAAGCAATTCGGTGTTACTTAATATTTTCACCAATTATTTTCTCTGCTTTTCTTTTTTCCTTTCCTGTTTTTGCTATCTCCAAAGCCTTTTTGTATTCCTCCTCTATGCCTTTGGAAAACGCCTCTATTTTGTGAGTGAAATCTCGAGAGTCCGTACATGATTCCAAATGCATTATTTCTAATAGTGTTTCATAAGTTTTATCGGAGATATAGGTTTTTAACACATAACCTGCTACAAAACTGCCGCATTTTGCACATTGCACATAAATCACAGGCTCCTTTCCATGTTTGACGTGTATGATATTTTTCATTGACTGAGAACCACATTTGGGGCATGTTTCAAATTTTGCAGTTTCCATAGTATCACCTCACATACCTATTAAATGTACCCAAAAATATTGAAAAGTAAGAATTAGTATTCCCATAAGGGTGGTTATCACCAGCCCTGTCATGAACATATCCTTCACCCTCAGCATACCTGAACTGTAAGCAATTGCATTGGGTGGAGTACTGACAGGAAGTAACATTGAAGCAGATGCAGATAGTGCAATACACATTGCAAAGGCCACAGGATTTGCTTCGAGGCTTAATGCAAGGGGAATTACAAGAGCAGCCGTACTGGTATTTGACATAAAGTTGGTAAGAACTATGGTTATTATCACCAGAACTGCAAGAACTGCATATTGAGACATATATTTAAACCCTATGGAATGCACCAGCCATTTACTGAGCCCTGTGACACCGAATGCTTTACCCAGAGATAATCCACCCCCCATGAGGATTAGCACATCCCAGCTGAGGGAGTTGAAATGCTTCCTCTCAAGAATACCCGATGAAAAATATACTATTATGGGAATAAGGGCGACTATTGAGGAGGGAATCCTATGAACTTCAGCTGTAAGCCATAGAAGGGCGGTTACAAGGGAGGTAATAAGGACTACCTTACCTTTTGTCTCTATTACAGGTTGTTCTTCAAATTTAATTTCTATTTTCTGAGCTTTACTCCTGAAGAATATGCTGAGTATTCCCCACGTTACCAGTAGTAGCAATAAAGTAAGAGGAAGCGCGAGCATCAACCACCTTGTGAAGGAAAGCTGTACGCCTTGAGATTTCAGGGCTTCCATGGCGATGGCGTTAGGCGGCGTCCCAATAGGGGTTCCCATCCCTCCTATATTTGCAGAAAACGCAATACCGATGAGCAGAGCCTTTGTAAAATTTTTATCGTCAATTTTACGAACAAGAGGTAATGCCACTGCTATCATCAATGCTGTTATGGCTGTATTTGACATCCACATGGAAAGAAAAGCAGTCACAAGCATAAAACCAAAAAGTACTGATGAAGGTTTGGTTCCAGTTCGTTGTAGTATCTTCTTAGCGAATATTTCATCCAGTTTATAAGTTTCCAGTGCCTTAGCCAGAACAAATCCGCCAAGGAACAGGAGAATAACCGATGAGAAAAAGGGTGACAAATATGTAGAAAGTGAGGTTCCCGGAGCATTCGGTTTGAGCCATACTGCTTCAAGAAAGAGAATTATCAGTGCAGTAACAAAGAGGGGTACAACTTCTGTAATCCACAAAAGTGCAGCAACAAGAAATATCACCAGGTTAATACGCTGGCCTTTTGTAAGATCTAGAAGGAGGGGAAGTTTGTAAGAAATTGCTGCTAAAAGAGTTATAAAAATGAACTGATTCAACCTTCGGGAGTTCATATTTCTACTCTGTTTCCAGGAAAGCTTTGTAGCCTTTATAGGCCATATAGATATCAACCTTAGAGGCAATCTCGAAGGGTGAATGCATTCCCAGAAGAGGCACACCTGCATCAATGGTATCTATGCCAAACTTGGACAGGTATTTTGCAACGGTTCCACCACCACCTTCATCAATTTTGCCCAGTTCTGCAACCTGCCAGACTACTTCGTTCTTGTTCAGGATTCTTCTTAGTTTAGCCACGAATTCTGCATGAGCATCATTTGAACTATATTTCCCTCCGTGACCTGTGTATTTTGAAATAGCAAGACCATATCCAATCTTTGCGGCATTTTTGATTTCATGGACCTCTTTCCAGCCTGGATTGACCCCTGCGGTAACATCTGCTGATATAGCTTCTGATTTATACATGACCTCTCTTAGCGTATAGTAATCAGTAATTCCTTTTTCTTTTAAAATCTGGGTGATAACATATTCTATTGCCAGGGATTGTGCCCCGGTATTTCCATCAGAACCGATTTCCTCTTTATCGTAGAGAATAACAAGTGCGG
>Ga0190336_1000140_pt1 | contig 13617 bp, 13 predicted proteins | sample 487204910_MG_FD_161651 | JGI IMG/M metagenome (GOLD analysis project Ga0190336, IMG submission 161651) | Hydrothermal vent sediment bacterial communities from Southern Trench, Guaymas Basin, Mexico - 4872-04-9-10_MG | ecosystem: Environmental > Aquatic > Marine > Hydrothermal vents > Sediment ...
GGGGGCGGAATGGAAAATAGTTTATCTTTGCTTGAGTTATTTGACTTTTTAGAAAGAGAGTTGGATGTAAGGCTTTCATACACAAAACTTCCATGGAGGGCAAGTGACCAGAAGGTATTTGTAGCTAACATTGAAAAAGCAAGGAAATTGATTGAGTGGGAACCACAGGTTGATAAGATTAAGGGCGTAAGGATGATGCTGGATTGGTTGTTAGATAATTTTGCATTTTTAGCTTGAATTATGGAGAAACAATTAAATAATCCACAAGTTTCAGAAGTTGCTTACTTTGACAGTGCTATAAGAACGAAGGCTGTAAAGCTTCATATATCTTTAACCTTTTTATATAAAGTATTAGCCATTGGACTAAGTTATCTTCTCGTTCCACTCACAATTAACTATCTTAATATTGAACAATACGGTATATGGATGACCCTTCTTTCTGTTATGTCATGGGTTGCTTTTTTTGATATTGGACTGGGCAATGGGCTAAGGAATAAATTAGCAGAAGCACTTGCCGTGAATAATATTAAACTTGCGAGAACTTATGTTTCAACTGCATATATTGCAGTTGGTTTCATTGCTCTCATATTTTTTGGAATACTTATATCACTTTTACCGTTTACCCCTTGGAATAAGGTGTTTAATACAGTTTCGCTCAGCAATACCGAGTTATCAAGTATTGTATTTGTTGTTGGTTTTTTTTTCTTGTTAAATTTTGTCTTATCATTATGCAATCCGATGTTTTATGCCTACCAGGAAGCTTCACTTGCAACTATGAGGCAAGTGTTGCTAAATCTTTTTGCATTGATTGCAATATATATTTTGATTCATTACAGCTCTGGCAGTTTACTTTATTTAGGTATCTGTTATGGATTATCAATGGTCTTATCCAATCTTCTACTGATGTTCTACTTCTTCAAGAAGCACAACGCGGTAATACCGTCCATAAGATACATTGAGCTAAGCAAGATAAGAGAAATCTCCTCGCTCGGTATAAAATTTTTTATTATCCAAATGGCGGTTCTTGTAATATTTGCCACAGATAATATGATTATTACTCAAGTGCTTGGACCTGCACAGGTTACCCCATATAATGTTGTTTTTAAACTTTTCAGCATAATAACAATTGGACACTCAATAATTCTTGCTCCTTTATGGTCTGCCTATACAGATGCTTATGCAAAGGGAGATATTAAGTGGATAAGGGATACTTTGAAGAAACTTAATTTATTGATGATTCCCATAATAATTGGCGTTTTAATTCTTATCATTTTTGCAAGAGATATAATCAATATTTGGGTTGGGCCTGAAATTAAGTTTCCTCATTTGTTGGTGGTATTTATGGGAGTTTATACCGTTATCTCTGTTTGGAATAATATATATGCATATTTTGTGAATGGTATAGGTAAGATAAAACCTCAGATGTATTCAGCAATAATAGCGGGATTAATTAATATTCCCCTATCCGTATATTTTGCAAGTTATCTTGATATGGGGATTAGTGGAGTAATTTTGGGGACTATTGTCTCGCTTTCTTTATTTGCGGCTATTGGGCCCATCCAGACTCATTTTATTTTAAAAAATAGTCAGAGTCCAGGCAGAAATTAGATGAATAATTTCCCAAAAGTCAGCATTCTCATTCCTACTTACAATAGGGCAAAAATAATACTGGAAACTTTAAATTCTGCTGTCAGTCAGACTTATAAAAATATTGAAATCATTGTGGTTGACAATAAAAGCACGGATAATACATTTGAGATAGTAAAGGAATTTGCTAAGTATCATCCAAACGTCCGAGTATATCAAAATGAGGAAAATATAGGGCCAGTGAGAAATTGGCGCAGGTGTCTGGATTATGCAACGGGCGAATATGTAAAAATATTGTGGTCTGATGATTTAATAGCTCCCACTTTTATAGAAAAGACCCTGCCATTTCTTGTAGACCATGAAGATGTGGGCTTTGTTTTTACCGGGACAGAAATCTTTAATGATGATACAGGGCAAAGAACAAAAACTTACTTTATTGGAAACACAGGTATATATGATACTAAGAAATTCATAGAGGGTTCTTTATTGGGTGGCCCATTTCCAGTTTCACCAGGGAATGCAGTATTTAGAAAGAAAGACCTTGAGAAAAATTTATTGATAGATATTCCAAATAAGCTCGGCATCGATTTTAAGATGCATGGGATGGGCAACGATATTTTAATATATTTATTGACTACAAAAGACTACCTTAAATTTTCCTTTGTAAACGAGACATTATCATTCTTTAGAGCTCACACTGATTGTATAACTAAATTCGAAAATTCGTTTAAAGGAGAAATAAGATACAATACCGCTATGGCTTTTTTTGTTGAAAGATACCTTAATGATATCCGACTTAAAAATAAATTTAATTCTAAACTTTTAGTTATCTGTTTAAAAAATCTTTATAAAAAAGAACGCGGTTTTCTATCAATTAAGGATTTCTACACTAAGAGCAGTGATTTTGGTATAGATATAATGTTTTTTATTGCCCTGGTAACAAAGCGGCTAGGAAGAAAATTTATCCATTTTATAGTAAGCAAGTGAAATTATTTAAGCATGATAAATTGCGAGTTGTAATTTTATCTATGACAAAATATGGTGGCGCTGTACATTATGCAAGCCAGCTTGCTAATGCTTTGTCACAAATTTGCGATGTAACTGTGGTAGCTCCGGTAGAGACAAGAAGATACTTCCACCGAACGGGTTTTATAGCATGCCCGACTCTAGCCAGCCACCGCGTTCCATCACTATCGGCATACCGACAGGTCTATCAAATGATAAAAAACTTATCTCCTGACATTATTCACGATCCTACAGGTCCGCAATATTGCTGGACAACACCGTTAAACTTCCTTCTTTCGCATAAGTTTCCACTCGTAGTCACAATTCATGTTATCAGACCACAAACAGGGATGAGTTTGCCCCGCCGTTGGTTACATTCACTGATAGTTCGAATCAATAACAGCATATCGAATATGGTTGTCGTGACCGGGCAACATCTTGTAAAAGATATAGTTGCAAAAGGTGCAACACCAGCTAAGGTTAAAGTAATTCCTCATGGGTGTATTTCGTTAAATCGCCAGGTGGACTATGAGGATGAAAATCCTATCCCAACAGTGCTTTTCTTCGGTGCACTTCGCTTTAATAAAGGAATAGATCGTCTTATAAATATTGCAAACTTGGTTGCCTCGAGCATACCAAATGTTAAGTTTTTGGTTGCTGGAAGTCTGCAGAGTTTAAAGCAGCTTGACGAAACAGGTAAAAGACGCATCCTTAGTGCGCTAGAAACTATGCGTAATTCCCCTCTTTTTCATCTCGATGTTCGATACATTCCCGATGAGGATGTACCTAAATTGTTTCGCTATGCGTGGGTTGTTGTGCTTCCATATCGAGATGCTTCTCAGAGCGGAATTATTGGTTTAGCCTATAATTTCTCTCGTCCCGTGGTTGCTACAAACGTTGGAGCGCTTTCAGAAATAGTCGATAATGGAGTAACAGGGTTTGTCGTTGATCCTGAATCGGATGAAGGAATAGCTGAAGCTCTAGTGAAGATATTGCAAGATGAAAACCTTCGATTGCAGATGGGACGTGCAGGACGTAAAAAAGCCAACGGCGAACTTTCATGGAATGCCATCGCGGCCCAAACCGTTGCTGCATACCGTAGCATATAGTTATGCAAAGAGCTAAGTTTAGAAAAGAGGTCTCAACGGTTTCGGATTCAAAATTGATGAGAGGGAAGTTTATTACCGGTCTAGTTGTATTATTGGTCTAACGTTTGAGTCTAATCCAAAGGGGAACTGAGAATCTAGCTATGAGATCCTTCCTACGTGAGTATCAAGGTAACGATAAGATTGTTCTGGCAAAAAAGTATCTTTTCGTGATAATAGTGGCTGCTCTGGCAGGGGTATTTCTTAATTTGTCACTCACCCAGGAAAAAAGGACCACTCTTTTTCTGGCGGGTCTCACATTTAATTCAATAATTGCGGTTATGATTTTAAAAGATGTTTTGCTTGGTAAGTTCGATCTCCTCAATACCAAATATTTTGTGTTCATCGGTTTCTTTCTGCATATAGGATTTGGTTTATTTCAAACCATATTAGTTGGTGCTTACATATTTTATGACTATTCTATCATTATGAAGTCAATTATATTATCTGTAGTGGGGTTTTGTTTTTTTTGTCTGGGATATAATAGCCAAATTGGTAACTCCTTATCAAATCACTTTTGCCTTCCCCAAAATAAGTATTCTGACAATTTTATTAAAAATTTTGCTCTGCTTATTATTCTCATAACTTTGGCAGGATTGCTTTTTAGAGTTCGTCATTATGGGGGTTTGTGGGATTTTGCTATGACACCTTATAGTTTAAAATACACTAAAAGTTTCTGGGAGCATCTAGGTAGGTTTTTTTCAAGGTTATATATGCCATCTGTTATTTTATCGGTTTATGTTATTTCTTCTGGGAAATATAGTAATTTCTCAAAGAGCCTATTTTTGTGCTTCTTATTTGTAATCTTCTTTTTTTGTATTATTCAGGGAGCAAGATGGTATATAAGTACTTTTTCCTTGTTATCAATTTTATCCGTTTATGCAACTCGTACACTTAGTTTTCGAAAATTATTGCTCTGGGTAGTACCATTAGTATTAATTTCATTATTTTTTATAAATATTCAAACCAATATTCGCAAAAATCCCACATTACTTTTCAATTCCGATCAGAAGGTTTTTTCTTGGGTTACCCCATTTGAAGAGTGTAATGCCTATCCACACTTTTTAGAAATTTTGACAAAATTCCCTAAAGTTTATGACTATACCTATGGCCGATCTTTTTATAACATCTTGACTAATTTTATCCCTCGCTGCATTTGGGAAAATAAGCCGATTGGTTTTGGTAAGTTTCTTGCTGTCCAAATTTACGGAAGCCATGAAAGCGTCTCATATGGCGGGACGATTATTGGTGAGTCTTATGTTAATTTCTCCTGGATAGGGGTTATAATAATTTTGTTTATGCTAGGTATAGTGGCAAAAATTTTTTACGATATGTATAGTAAGAACAAAAATGACATAATAACAATAACATTTTATTTGATGAATTTGGTTTTCTTTTGGGGCGTCATAAGAGGAGATTTATTAAGTATAGTTTTCCCAGCATTAGGAAATTTGATAACACTTTATATCCTTCTTAAAATTAGTGTATCTTTTCATTTATTTTTAAGTGGTATCAAAAAGGGAGGTTAATTATGCAAGTACCGCTCTCAAGCCCAGATATTTCTCAGAGAGAAATAGATTATGTTTTAGATGTGTTAAAGACCCCATATTTAACCTTGGGGCCAAAAATTGAAGCTTTAGAAAAAAGCTTTATAAAATATTTAAATGTATCCCATGCTCTGGCTACTTGTAATGGAACAGCAGGTCTTCACCTTGCTATACGGGCCTTGGGTATAGGCAATGGGGATGAAGTGATTACCAGCCCATTTAGCTTTGTTGCCTCAGCAAATGTTATCCCCTATGAAAAGGCCATTCCAGTTTTTGTAGATGTTGATCCGAAGACTTATAATATTGACCCTGTTAAGATTAAAAATTTAATTGATTCTAAATATTCATTTGATGGAAAGAAGCTTATTAATAAGGACACAAAGGGAAGACTGGCAGGTATTTTGCCTGTCCATATCTTTGGTCACCCTGTAGATATGGAGCCAGTTCTTAACATTGCAAAGAAGTTTAAGTTGGTAGTAGTTGAAGATGCTTGTGAAGCCTTGGGCTCCTATTATCAGACAAAAAGTGAAGGTGAGGAAATTTGGAAACCCGTTGGTACTTTAGGAAGTTGTGGGGTTTTCAGTTTTTACCCAAATAAGCAGATAACAACTGGAGAAGGAGGAATAGTAGTAACAGACGACCTTCATATTGCTAAACTCATTATCAGCATGAGAAATCATGGCCGAAGTGACATGGTTTCTATCGGTATGGCCCATGAACGGCTTGGATATAACTACCGGTTAGATGAAATGTCGGCTGCCATGGGATTAGCTCAGATGGAGAGATTCAATGAAATGAGCCAAAAGCGAAAAAGGGTCGCTGAAAACTACCACTTAAAACTACAAGATATAGAAGAAATAGAGTTACCTTATGAGGCCAACTATGCCAGGGTGAACTGGTGGGTTTATGTCATCCGAGTTAAAAAACAATCCATAAGAGATTCTCTAATGCAGTTTTTGAGAAATTCAGGCATTGGTGTTAGGCCCTATTTCCCACCTATTCATCTTCTGCCTCATTATCAGAAGACTTATGGTTATAAAGAAGGTGATTTTCCTATAACAGAAGATTTGGCTAAGCGTACTATTGGTATTCCTTACCATAATAATTTGACAGAAGAAGAAATGAATTATGTGGTAGAAAAGATAAAGGAAGGCTTATCTAAAATTTTATAAGATTAACCAGGAGGAAACCATGAAGATCTTAGTTTTTGGCGCTTGTGGGACTTTAGGTAGTTATTTGGTCAATGAATTGAAAATGAGAGAATATGATGTCTATACTTCTGATGTGATGAATCGTCCAGGTAGTAAATATATTAGGTGTAATATCTCTAATTATCGTGAGGTGGAAAGGATTTTTAACGATCAACAGTTCGATTTTGTTTACAATCTTGCAGCTGAGTTTGGACGTGCAAACGGTGAGGACTATTATGAAAATATGTGGAAGACTAATGTTATTGGGCTAAAAAATATCCTTGTATTGCAGGCAAAACATAGATTTAAACTTATCCATATGAGTAGCTCGGAAGTTTATGGAGATTTTGATGGAGTTATGAAAGAAGATGTAATGGATAAATACCCTATTAAACAGACTAATGACTATGCCATTTCCAAATGGGTAAATGAGCTACAAATAATTAATGCCCAAAAGATGTATGGAACAGATATTGTCAGGATCCGTCCTTTTAATGCTTATGGACCTGGAGAGTATTATCATCCATACAGAAGTATGATATGTAAGTTTTGCTATTGGGCACTTCATAATATCCCTTATATTGTATATCTCAATCACTATCGCACCAGCACCTACGTGACAGATATGGTAAATACATTGGCTAACGTTATCGAAAACTTTAAACCTGGTGAGGTATATAATATCGCAGGTGATGAATATCACGATATTAAGATATGTTCAGATATAATATTAAGATATCTGGGTAAAGACGATTCCCTGGTCACTTATAAAGAAGCCGAGGAGTTTACCACAAAAAGCAAAAGGGTTGATTGCTCGAAGGCTAAAAGGGACTTAAATCACAATCCCAAAGTTACATTAGAAGAGGGCATTCCTAAAACTATCGAGTGGATGAAAGAAGTATATAATGTGAAGTGATTGAGCTTTACTATAGGTGAAGAGATGGGATTGATTGAGGATTGCTTTGAAGAGGTAAGACTGTCATTTAGTGAACCTACAAGATCTGTAATTTTCTATAATAAATACAAATACTTAGATGAATTGAAGATCATTCTTAATTTAGCGTCACAAATCCAACGGAATGAAGGTGTGAAGTTACTTGATGTTGGGGGGGAATGGGTGTTAATGTAATGAGTCTTAAAAAGTTTGGTGGATTTGAAACATATCTTATCGACCGGTTTACTGAATATGAGCCACAATACAAGAATATCATGGGTACACATAATGAGGGTTTATCACTCATGGAAGCATTGGGCGTTCAAGTGAAGAGGAGAGACTTTGTATCTGATGGACTAAATTACGTCGACGAATCATTTGATATTGTCACTTGCATAGAAGTCATAGAACACATTCCTGGTTCGTGCAGAAACTTGCTCCATGAAATCTTGAGAGTCTTAAGACCTGGTGGGTTTATATTGCTTGGTTGTCCCAATATAGCAAATTTGCGGTATAGGATTTCTTTATTATTTGGGAAAAGTCCACATGTCGATATCAGATTCTGGCACAAATCAAATCCTTACTTTGGTTATTATAGAGAATACACGCCTTCAGAAGTAAGGTATATGCTACAAGATGCAGGTTTTAGGAATATTAAAATAGAGACTAACGAAAAACGATTGCTTTCTTTAGTTAAAGATAGAATCATTCAGAGAAAAACTGAAGAGGGACGTAAAGGCACGTTAATTACCAAAATCGGGAAAAGACAGGTGCCCTTCTATTTAGCAGGCGTGCTCTATTATCTTATAGCCAACAATATCCCAGGTCTTGGATATTCTATCAGAGCCATAGCTCAAAAGCCACTCATTTAGGTAAATAATTGAAAATGAAATTAAAAGTCCTCAATGTTTTAATGGACGAAAGAATAGGTGGACCGCAACTCAGAGTTTTAAAGGTAGCTAAATATTTATCTCGCTACGGGATAGAGACAATAGTCACTATTCCAAAAGGGGATCAAAATTATGCCAAATTGTTACAAAGTAGTAGAATTAAATATTATGAGCTACCTTTAGAGAGAATCCATAGGTCTAAGAACCCAATGGTTCACATCAAATGGCTCTTTAAGTTTGCTCCTAGCATTTTTCTATTAAGTAAAATTATCAAAAATGAAAATATCGATATAATTCACGCTAATGGATCAATCCACTTTCAGGCTAATTTAGCGGCTTTTGTTTGCGGTAAAAAATTAATATGGCATATTAACGACACTCATCTTCCAAAGGTTATTGCAAAAATTTTATTCCCCTTTTTTCAGACTAGAAATACTCGTATAATCTTCGCTTCTTATGCTGTACATAATTATTACAAAAATATAGATTTACTATCAAATTACATTCTTTATGCCCCTGTAGACACTAATGAATTTAAGCCTGGAATTAAAAGCAACCTGCGCCAACAATTAGGAATAAACAATAATAAAAAGGTTATAGGCATGGTGGGGCATGTGAACTATGTAAAAGGACACGAATATTTCATAAAAGCTGCTTCAATCATAAAAAATTATTATCCGAATATTGTATTTGTTATCGTTGGAGAATTTTTAAAGACAAAACGAAAATTGGGAAGACAAATAAGAGATTTAGTTCAACGGTTAAAATTATCAGATAAGATTATTTTCACAGGTCGCCGAATGGATATACCAGCCATTCTAAATATGTTTGATATATATGTATGCCCTTCTATTTCGGAAGCCTGTCCAATTACTGTTCTTGAAGCTATGGCAACGGCTAAGCCTATTGTAGCTACCAAAGTGGGTGGGATTCTGGAACAAATTGACGATCGACTTAATGGGATATTAGTGCCTCCAAAATCACCCGAATCTATTGCTGATGCTATTATTTATTTATTGAATAATCCTAAAGATGCTCAAAGACTAGGGCACAATGCCAGGGAAAAAGTAAAGAATGTTTTTTCTTTAGAGGAAATTGCAAACAAGCATTTGCAGATTTATATTGAAATGTGTCATGAAAATAAACATGAAATGTAAGAAGATTATAGTAATTGGAACTGGATATGTAGGATTGCCTGCGGCAATCTTATTGGCCAACGCGGGATATCAGGTTGTAGGAGTAGATATAGATGAGAATATTGTTAAAGCCATAAATAATGGCGAGATGCATATAGATGAAAAAGAGTTACAAAAATTGATGCAAAAAGAATCAGTTCGCAAAAATTTAAAGGGTCAAAGTATGCCGTGTTCTGGCGACGTATTTCTTATATCAGTGCCTACCCCCCTTGATAAAAGAAAAAAAATAGCAGATTTAAGTTATGTGAAAGAGGCAGTTGAATCGATTGTGCCTCACTTACGCAAGGGAAATCTTGTAATAATTGAATCTACTGTTCCCCCATTGACCTGTAGAGAAGTTATTATCCCTATGGTGGAGAAAAATGGCCTTAAAGTTGGAAAAGATATCTTACTGGCTCATTGTCCCGAACGTATCCTACCAGGGGATGTCTTTCATGAAATCATTCACAACGATAGAGTCATTGGAGGAGTAAATGAAGCTTCAGCGAGGGCAGCAGAGGAGATTTATAGATCCTTTGTTAAAGGCAAACTCTATTTAACAGATGATGTCACTGCAGAACTCTGCAAGTTAATGGAGAACACATATCGTGATGTTAACATTGCTTTGGCCAATGAGTTTGCCGCGGTATGCGAGACACTTGGGGTTGATGTAAAAGAAGCTATACGACTAGCCAACAAACATCCCCGGGTAAATATACTTAACCCTGGTATAGGGGTAGGGGGGCATTGCATTCCAATTGACCCCTGGTTTATTAAGCAGGTAGACCCAGATAATGCATCATTGATATTTACTGCCCGCAAAATCAACGACAGTATACCCAATAAGATAGCGGCTAAAATCAGAAGGAAGTTAAAAGATATGGTAAAACCCAAGATTGTTGCATTAGGGGCGACTTATAAACCTGATGTTTATGATTTAAGGGAAAGCCCCGCCCTTCAAGTCGTTGAACTTCTGCGTCAGGATGGTTACGATGTATCCATTTATGACCCCTTAACAAAAGAGTATCCTTGCAGCTCTATTATGGATGTTGCTAAAGGTGCGGACTGCCTGGTAGTTCTTGTAGAACATAGGCAGTTCCGTAAAGAGTTAAAAGAGAAAGAATCAGAAATTAAAAAATTAATGAGAAATCCCATAATTATTCGATTTTGGCAATGAAAATTTTAGCCATTTTTCAGTATTGGTATCCTTATGAAAGTGTATTACAACAACTTTTTGGCCGAATATTTGATGATTTAAGCAAGCGTGGATATAATATTACCATTCTTACTTCTCTTCCTCACTTTAGGAAAGGAAGAAGAGAAATCTGGGATAATTATAGGGGAAAGTTTTTTGAGCGGGATAAATGGAAAAGTATTGATGTTATAAGAACATATGTCTTTGCACCCAAGTTTTCATCTTCCAAATTCAGTATGTTTTTTAGAGGGTTAAACTATGTTTCTTTTTTCTTGTCTTCCTTAATTGTTGGTTTCTTCCAGAGGAAAATCGACGTTATTTTTGCGGTTTCTTCTCCACCTCTTTTAGGCGGTATCGAAGCTTGGCTACTAAGCTTAATCAAAAAGGCACCCTATGTGTATAATTTACAAGATGTTTATCCTGATATTGCTATTAAAACAGGCGTTCTAAAGAATAGATCATTAATCAAATTTTTTAAATTAGTTGAGACATTCATTTATCAAAAAACCATAAAGTTAGTGGTATTGTCACCGAGGATGTGTGAAATCCTATCTAAGAGAAAACGGGTACCTTTAAATAAGATCGAAATTATCCCTGACTTTTCTGATACTGAGTTTATTCAGCCAATGCCTAAGGAAAATAATTTTTCCAAAGAATATGGTCTGAATGATAAATTTGTTGCAATGTTTGCAGGCAATATGGGTATACCGCAGGGGCTTGAGTATATCATCGAGGCTGCCGAAAATTTAAAGGAAAATAGAGATATTTTATTTTGTTTTGTGGGTGAGGGCGAAGATAGGCAGAGAATAATGGAACTTGCATCAAAGAAGAAATTAGAGAATACGATTTTTATTCCACGACAACCTTATAGTAGGATGCCAGAAGTCTGGGCCGCTTCAGACATTGGGTTAGTTACCCTTAGAAAGGGTATATCAGAGGATGCTATGCCATCAAAAACTTTCGGTATAATGGCGGCGGGTAAGCCTGTTGTTGCCATGATAGATGAGGCAAGCGATGTATGTACAATGATAAAAAAAGCAAAGTGCGGTATATGTGTTCCACCAGAATCTCCAAATAGATTTGCTGAGGTTATTAAAACCATTTATTCAAATCCAGATCTTAGAAACGAGATGGGAATCAATGGCCGAGATTACGTAGTTAAAAATTTTTCTGTAGAGGCAATCGTTCAAAAATATGAGGAACTATTCTTAAATTGTATAGGGGAAAAAGTGCCGATGTCTGGATGAGTTCTTATAGGTCTATGATTTTTTTGTTTAACTAAAAGATTGCCTTCTAATTGTTATGAATCTTATTATCTCAGTTAAAGAAATTACAGGTAATTGCCCGGTTTATAAGTTAGGAAATAGGATAGTCTTGGAAGAGGGTTATAAGAGAAACCCTAAGATGTCTTCTCCTATGTGTATGCATTCTTTGACTTCTTTAATGCCCTATTATGTGGCCTTAAGTGAAGGGGTAGATCCCAAAAAGTTGGGTTTGGCAAAGGAAGGAGATACAGCCTTTGTCCAGTGCTTAGACCCATGTAAATATACCGCGGCGGTGGGACCGTGGTTTTTGAGATCAAAAGGACGTCGTAAATGAAAGTATTAGTGGTATTCGGAACCCGGCCTGAAGCCATCAAAATGTCACCGGTCATACAGGCGCTGAAGGACAGGAATTCAATGTTTGAGACAAGGGTGTGTGTAACAGCACAGCATAGGGAGATGTTGGACCAGGTCTTGAATCTCTTTGGAATTACTCCAAATTATGACTTAGATATCATGACTGGTGAACAAGATTTATTCGACGTTACTACGAAAGCATTAAATGGACTTAAGGCTGTTTTGCTTAAGGAAAGGCCGGATATTGTATTGGTTCAGGGAGATACCACTACTTCTTTTGCAACCAGTTTAGCTGCGTTTTATCTGAAAATTCCTGTGGGACACATAGAAGCGGGCCTTAGAACCTATAACAAATATAATCCTTTTCCTGAAGAGAAAAATAGGCATTTGACTGGAATGTTAGCAGATTACCACTTTGCTCCAACAAAATGGGCGAAGAATAATCTTCTGAAAGAGAACATTCCTGAAGAAAAAATATGGGTTACCGGGAACACGGTAATAGATACCCTGATGAAAGTTGTCAGTTATCAGAAGTCAGTGGTCAGGCAAAATGAACTGAATAAATATTTTAGGGAAAAATGGAACCTAACACTGCCTACTAATACTGAGGCTGACACTAATACTGACAACTCAAAACTGATCCTAGTCACGGGCCATAGGCGTGAAAGCTTTGGAGAAAGTTTTAAAAATATATGCTTGGCTCTTAAAGAAATAGCGCAAAATAACCCCGATGTAACTATTGTTTACCCTGTCCATCTTAACCCCAACGTCCAAGAGCCTGTCTATGAAATTTTGGCTTCTAATCAAACTAACCAGAAAAACATATTTTTGATTACTCCCACGGACTATGAACGCTTTGTATATTTGATGAGTAAATCCTATTTAATTCTAACTGATTCTGGAGGCATTCAAGAAGAGGCACCTTCTTTAGGAAAGCCAGTTTTGGTGATGAGAAATGTTACAGAAAGGCCAGAAGGCATTAAGGCAGGGGTAGTAAAATTAGTAGGAACAGATAAAGAAAGAATCGTTGCAGAAACGGAGATTCTTTTAGATGATAAGAAAGCCTATGAAAGAATGGCTCAGGCATCAAACCCTTATGGTGATGGAAAAGCAGCAGAAAGAATCGTTGATATTTTGGAAGAGGTGTTATTTTAATGGATTTAGTAATTAGAGTAAAAGAAATTGTTGGCCATTGCCCAGTCTATAAAGTAGGGGATACCTTTGTTCTGGAAGAAGGCTATAAGATCAATCCCCAAAAATCCTGCACTATCTGCATCCATTCTTTGGCCTCTATAATGCCATATCATGTGGCTTTGAGCAGAGGAGTTGA
>Ga0190336_1000147_pt1 | contig 13374 bp, 14 predicted proteins | sample 487204910_MG_FD_161651 | JGI IMG/M metagenome (GOLD analysis project Ga0190336, IMG submission 161651) | Hydrothermal vent sediment bacterial communities from Southern Trench, Guaymas Basin, Mexico - 4872-04-9-10_MG | ecosystem: Environmental > Aquatic > Marine > Hydrothermal vents > Sediment ...
CATATATGGGCTCATAGCAGAGATATGCATAGTTATCCAGTGGTTTGTAATATTGATACTGGGGCGGAGGAGTGAGGGGTTAAGCAACTTCATAAAAGGGTACCTGGAATATTACGTACATGTACTCAGCTATTGTTACCTTATGACCGACAAACGACCGGGGATATTACCAAAGAAGGTTGAGATATACGAGAAGGAGATTTGAAAATTATTCCTTCTCACTTTTTTTATTCTTCCACTGCATCTTTTATCTTTAGAGTGAGAGTGAATGTGAGAATGAGAGTGAGATAGAAATGGGACTATTAGATCGCATGGGTGTGATAGTAAAAGCAAAGGTGAATAAGGTGCTGGACAAATTCGAAGACCCGCGAGAGACGCTTGATTATTCATATCAGAAGCAACTGGAAGCATTGCAGAAGGTAAAGAGAGGCGTTGCTGAAGTAGCGACCTCGAAGAAGAGACTGGAATTGCAGAAAGTGAAATTAGAGCAGAGTGTGAATAAGCTGGAGAGCCAGGCGCGGGAAGCACTGGAACTGAATCGAGAGGACCTGGCAAAGCTTGCGTTACAGCGCAAGAAGCAGCTGGAGCAGGAAATAGAGGGGTTGAATCAACAGATCATCGAATTACAGGCGGAGCAGGATAAACTATCGGCTGCGGAGAAGCGATTATCAGCGAAGGTGGAGGCGTTCAGGACGAAGAAGGAGGTGATAAAGGCGCAATATTCGGCTGCGGAGGCACAGGTTAAGATTAACGAAGCGGTTGGCGGTATCTCAGAGGAGATGAGTGATGTGGGACTGGCAATCCAGCGTGCGGAATCCAAGACCGAGAATATGAAAGCACGTGCCGCGGCACTTGATGAATTGGCGGATACAGGTGCACTTAGCGACCTGACAGGAAGCAAGGACGATATAGAGCGTGAGCTATCGGAGCTGAAGCAGAGCGGCGATGTGGAGCTGGAACTGGAGAAGCTCAAGCAGGAGGTGGGAAAGAGATGATTGTCGTTCGTGTAATGGGAGAAGGGCAATTTGAAGTGGATGAAGCAATCCTGGAGCGCCTGAATGAGCTGGATAACCAGATAGTGGAGGAGGTGGCGAAGGCTAATGAGCAGCGGTTTCATGATTTGCTGCACGAAATGATTGAGCTGGTGAAGAGGGAAGCGAGTCCTTTGCATCCTTCCACGATTGTACCCTCGGACATCATAATCCCGCCCGCTGATCTGAGTCTGGAAGAGGCGAAGAAGATATTTAAAGGTGAGGGCATCATTCCTGACTGAGGACTGAGATTGAAATTGAAATTGATAATTTTATGAATGTGGTAGATGCATTGCTCGACGTGCGAAAGAAGAAGATAGAGGTCTTCTGTACCGAAAGATTGGAGAATGGAACAAGTCCGTATATGCTAATAGAAGAGCTGACGAGTGGTCTCAGGGAGATAGGGCGAGGGTATAAGGAGATATATTTTGATGCCGAACTGATGGTATCGGGCTGGAATGCAAAGAAGGCGCTGGCGATGCTGAAGCCACTGTTACAGGCTGAGCAGGCTGAGCATGGTGAGGAAGCGAATAGGGAGATAATAGGTAAGGTGGTCATAGGCACGGTGAAAGGTGATGTACACGATATAGGCAAGGAGATAGTCAGTATAATGCTCACCTCTGAGGGTTTTGAGATTATAGACCTGGGAACGGATGTGAGTAAAGAACAATTTGCAGAAGCAATCAGGGAGACAGGAGCTGATATTCTCGGTATGTCCGCATTACTGACCACAACGAGGGAATATATGCGTGAGGTAATAGAATATCTCAAACAAGAGCGTATCCAGGTGAAGATAATGGTAGGTGGCGGTGCAGTGACGGAAGAGTTTGCAAACAAGATAGGTGCTGATGCGTACGGTATGGATGCGATTGATGCGATAAAGAAGGCGAAGATGCTTGTGGGTGCGTGACCGGAAGGGTAGAGTAGGGTAGAGTAGAGATGCGAATAGCGATACTGAAGCGAGATAGGTGCCAGCCGCGGAAATGCCAGTATGAATGCATAAAATATTGCCCGATGGTTCGTACAGGGGCAGAGACGATAGTTATAGGCGAGGATGGCAAACCGGTAATATCGGAGGAGTTATGCGAAGGTTGTGGCATCTGCATAAAGAAGTGCCCATTTGAGGCTATTTCTATAATAGGCTTGCCTGATAGGCTTACTGGAGAAGAGACGCATAGATATGGCGAAAACGGATTTGTACTCTATGGACTCCCGATACCGAAGCCAGGTAAAGTAACCGGGCTGCTGGGCGAGAACGGTACAGGTAAGAGTACTGCGATAAAGATACTGTCCGGGCTGATAGTTCCCAATCTCGGTGCCAAAACCGCCACATGGGATGCGATAATAAAGCGATATGCAGGCTCAGAATTGCAGAATTACTTCATACGGCTTGCCAAAGGTGGGCTCAAAATATCCTATAAACCGCAATACGTGAATGCCATTCCCGATTATTTCAGGGGTAATGTCCGGGAGTTGCTGGAGGGCACGGATGAGAGGGGGATGGCAGCCGAGCTTGTGGATGCTCTTGAACTCAATGCGGCGCTGGAGAATGATATAAAGGAGCTCAGTGGCGGTGAACTGCAGAGGGTTGCGGTTATTGCATGCATGATAAGGGATGCGGATTTCTACTTCTTCGATGAGATCACACCCTATCTGGATATCTATCAACGTGTACGGGTGGCAAGAGTGATAAAAGAGGTTTTGAACGACCGTGCGGTGGTTGTTGTGGAACATGACCTCGCCATTCTGGACATGCTCGCAGATTATATCCATCTCATCTATGGTAAACCAGCGGAATATGGTGTTGTGACAATGCCCAAAAGCACAGGTAGGGGTATAAATGAATATCTAAGTGGATTCCTTCATGCGGAGAACGTGCGGATAAGGGATAAGCCAATAGAATTCACGGCACATCCGCCAAGAGAGAAACAGGAAGAAGAGAGGCGCGTATCCATCGAGTATAGCGAGTTTGAGAAGAGTTATGACGGCTTCGTGCTGAAAGCGAAAGCAGCAGGTATAGAATCGGGAGAGGTTCTCGGTGTGGTTGGACGGAACGCGATAGGTAAGAGCACGTTTGTTAAAGTATTGGCAGGTGAGATAGAGCCTACGAAAGGCAGGATTGAACTTGATATAAAGATATCATATAAGCCGCAATACATAGGGCTAAAGGAAAAGGGAGACCTAAGTGTGCGCGAGTTATTCCAGAGTCTGGATATAAGTGAATCAGATGTTATAGAGGTATTAAAGCCATTGGGAGTGCCAGAGCTGGAGAATAAGCGCGTAAAAGACCTCAGTGGTGGTGAATTGCAAATAGTAGCAGTAGCTGCCTGTCTCTGTCATCAGGCATCGCTGTATATGCTGGATGAGCCCTCAGCGCATCTGGATGTGGAACAGAAGGTGCATTTGATAAAGACCATAAGACGGTATGCCGAACAGAGGGATGTTTCAATGTTGATTGTGGACCATGATATCTACCTGATAGATTTATTGAGCGATAGATTAATGGTATTTGAAGGAGAACCGGGAGTGCGGGGCGAGGTAAAAGGCTGCTTCGAAATGCGGGAGGGTATGAATATCTTCCTGAAGGAGCTGGGTGTGACCTTCAGGCGTGATGAGCTCTCACTTAGACCACGGATAAACAAGATAGGCTCGGCGAAGGACCGGGAACAGAAACAGAAGGGTAAATATTATTATATATAACCTCATTCTTATTATTTACTCTATTTTTATACCCAATTTCCTGGCTATCTCCTTATATCTCGCTCTCAATGTCACTTCTGTCACACCAGTAGCTTCAGCAACGTCCTTCTGCGTCTTACGCTCGCCACACAGGATCGCAGCGATGTAAATCGCAGATGCTGCAATGCCTGTTGGACCCCTGCCACTTGTTATATCTCGTTCCAGAGCCTCTTTTATTATCTCTCGAGCGCGCTCCTCCACATGCTTCTTCAAATTCAATTTCGCGCAGAACCTGCTCACATATTCCAGTGGTGAAGCGGGAGCAAGCTTCATTCCCAGCCGATTCGCCAGTAACTTACATGTCTTTATTATATCCTTCCTCCCCACCCTCGTTACATTCTCTATCTCATCGAGCGTTCGTGGTACATTGTGCTTCCGGCATGCCATATACATGGATGCTGCCAGTATCTTCTCAATCGAACGCCCATGAATCAGGTCCTTCTCCCACGCATCTCGATATATCCTGATACTATCTTCCCTCACATACTCAGGTATTGCAAGCGAGGAGGATAGCCGTTCTATCTCCGCCTGCGCCACCAGCCTTTGCCTTCGCACTGAGGCGCTTAAACGCCTCCTGCGCTGTAATTCACTCAATCTCTGTAAATGTTCCTTATCAGGTGTCCCATCTCCTCCATTCTCCACCATCCTTCACACCTCACACCTCAGACGAGCACAAAAACTTTCTTATTCTGCAAATCAGCCAGATTCACGCCTGTGAAGACTTTAACTGCAATATATGGATGGTCTACCGGTCCAAAAATATCATATACCCTACCTATCTCCCTATTATGCCCATTCATGACCACAGAGTTGAGTAGCCCACCAACGGCTCGCAATTTCTTTCTTCTCGCTCTCACAACCATAATATTATTGAGTACATGCAGCACAGTACCCAGTGGTTTACAGCTCTTTAGCTTTGGCTTTGGCTTTAGCTTATCTTTATTCCGCCTCCCCTTTTTCATGCCCTATAAAGAACCACGAATTATGTAATATATAAAGTTTACTGATTTTTGCCACGCCTCTTTCCACTATACTTTCCAAATATTTAGAAATCCACCAGCCAGAGCAGCGATTACAATGGGATAGAAGACCGTGGAGATGCCGAAGGTATCGCTCACCACACCGAGAATTATCCTTGAAGTGGATCCGAAGCCGAATCCCGCGAACATCAGCAGTCCAAACGCCATTCCTCTCTCTGAAGGTTCTACCACCTTACTTATCGTTGTTAGTATAGCTGGAAGCACGGTTGGAAATATCATACCCGCAAGTGCAAGTGTCAGGATGCACCAGAATAGAGGCAGCAGAGGCGCCACGAAGAACATTGGTGCGATGATGAAGAACCCTGCTGCCATTACTCGTCGTTCACCTATGATGTCTGAGAAATGCCCGCCGAGAAATTTACCTATCGCACCTCCACTTGTGAATACACATGCCAGAATCACTGCGAACTGAGCTCCTACACCTTTATACTCATTTAAAAATATCGGGATGAACGTCAATGCACCACCGATTATAAAGCCAAACAAACCCTCTATCATGTATATCCGCATCAGCACTACTGCATCTTGTCTCAAAATCCGCATAGTGAAGAATTTTATCGGTTGGTGGTGAGGGGTATGGTCATCGTTTATCACCCGCAGTAATAGAGTGAAGAATAGCATTGGAAATACCCAGAAGAGATACGTGAACCGCCAGTTGAGATAAAGGCTTATAATACCTGCCGTTAAGGGCGCTATAGCAAGCCCTATGCTACCTCCCACTTCATGCAGTCCAAATGCACGTCCGCGTCTCAACTGGGTTGTGTTGGAGATATAAGAGAGTGCAGAGGGGTGATACAGGCTGAGCGAGAGCCCCATACAGATGAACACTGAACAAAGAGCTAAGAAATCACGTGCCAGGAACAGCAGCGTGGCAAAGATTGTGGTACCAAAGAAACCATAGCTCACCAATCGTAATGAATCATATCTATCAGATAAGAACCCCGATAGGATACTGCCCGCTCCTGTTGCCACAGCAAAAGCGAAGGAGAGCGCTCCAACATAGGTGTTATTAAGCTGGAACTCTTCCTTCACCAGTGGCGATAGTGCAGGTAGAGTGGTAGCCATAATATGCATCAGGGCATGCAAAACAGTCAGAGAGAGCAAAGTCCTATCTTTTATTCCTGTCATATTGCTTATTACTTATCGCTTCTAAGAAAGGATTTAAAAAGAGAAGTCATTATTTATCTTTTATCTTATAATGTGAGGTAGAGGAGGGTAGAAGTAGATAGGAAGGGTTGGAAGTGGCATGATAGCATGATATAATGAGAGCTTTATTAAGTGTCTTCAATAAGGATAGGATAGTGGTGTTAGCGGAAAGGCTGAAAGAGCTTGGGGTAGACTTAATCGCAACGGATGGCACTGCAAATGAGATATTGAAGCATGGTGTACCTGTGAAGCGTGTCTCGGAATTCACAGGTGTGCCAGAGATGCTTGGTGGTAGGATAAAGACGCTACATCCAGCTATTCATGCTGGAATCGCAACCGGGGATATCGGTTTTGTTGTTGTCAATCTCATACCCCTCAAGGTGCTCGCAAGCATGGATATCGGTGGTGTGGCTCTGATTCGGTCAGCGATAAAGAACTTTGAAAAGACCGCGGTGATTGTCAATCCAGCGAGATACCAACAGATTGCTGATGAATTCCTCCATAATGGACACCTCTCATACAATACGAGACTGGAGCTCGCATGTGAAGCCTCAAGGTATATAACTGATTATGATTCAAAAGTAGATATGATATTAAGAGATTTAAGGGTCAAGGGTTAAGGTTAAGGTTAAGGAGGTGAAGAGAGGGTATGGGTATGGAGATGGGTATGCGTGAATGGCACGAAGTGATGAAGGACCGATGTAAAGAGATTCTGATGAGTCATGGATATTCAGTGAATAGCACGGATGGTGTGCGGATGTTTCGTGAATACAACAGGGAAAAGTTTGCACTCGGTATGGTCGACCTTGTGGGGATGAAAGGCGGGAAGATAGAGATAGTGGTAGAGATAGAAGAGGACGATACACCGAAGAGTATACTTGGGGATGTCTCAGTTGTGGAGATGTCAAATTTATGTTTGATACGTACAGGGTCAGATAGCAAGATGGTGCCTTTAGAGGGCGCTATACTCTTTATCATCACGCAGTTAGTGGAAGAAGAGCGTGCTAAGAGGCAGTCGCAGTCAATGGCGATGATGCTGCGAGATACATATAGCCTCTCTAACTTGAGTGATTTTATCATTACGAATGAAGCGGAATTTGAGGAAGAACTGAAAGAGGTGGAACTGTACATGGTGTGAAAGATATGAGAGATAATGATGAAGAAGGATTTGGATATCTTAATAGAGGAATTGCGCGTGATACATGATGATTTCAGACTTATACCCGCAAATGAGATTGAGGTAGCTGACTGGGTGAGGTGGAAATGCCGCTATGGGTGTCGGGGTTATGCAAAGCACCTGAGCTGTCCGCCATATACACCAGCGCCGGAAGATACACGAAAGCTGATCAAATGCTATGAAAAAGCCTTGATAGTGCGATTTGAGGATGTGAAACCGAACATAGATGTGCCACCACGGCATCTTCACCATTTCCTGTGGGATGCAATCAAGATGGTAAGCGATACGATGTACGAAATGGAGCGGCATGCTTTTCTGTCCGGCTATTATAAGGCATTTGCAATGGATGCACTACCCTGCTCTTACTGTGACCCATGCATACCCGAAGAGGAAAAAGCCCTTGACCTGGCGCCGAAGCGATTCTGCCGGCATCAGGATCGAGTAAGACCTTCGATGGAGGCTTGTGGGATAGACGTATTCGCAACAGTGAGAAAGGTTGGTTATGAAGCAGAGGTATTCATATCGCCTTATCAGAAGATAACTCTCTTTGGACTGCTATTAATAGAATAAACTCGCTCAATTAGAATCCACTCATCCTTCCTCTCTTTTAGAGGGATATTTCTTATAAACAGCCATTCCTCGTGTGATCGTTTTTATATGCCTGAAGTATGCATTCCTCATTGCCCAATTTCAGTTAGTTTTAAGAGCAATAGAGAGTTTTTCTGTCTTATCATAGCTTCTCTCATGTTCGTCAATCATGACAAAGACAGGTTCGCATCCTGAAATGACTCTAACTCCCTTAGTTGCGGATTACAGATGCTACAGGCATTGCATCGTCCATCATGAGCCTCGCCAAAATAGTTCAGGATGAACTTCCTCTTGCATTCTACGCTATTCACGTATTCCACCACCTTCTCTATCTTCTTCAAGCCGCTCTCTTCCAATCGCCAGAAGGTCTCCTGGAGTTCTAACATATCTATCTTCTTTATTGCTGGATAAACCCTTACAGGGGTACAGAAATCACGCTCCACAAGTTCTATTAACCCTGCATTCCTCATATCTCGCAAAATATTGTTCAATCTCGATACAGATATACCGGTAGAACCGCTGAGAATTTCCAGGTTCAGCCATATATTCGTTTTGAAATATGCATCATCCAGTATCTTACCCACTTCCGGCGTATACGCCTGTACCTGCGGTGATTCTGCCATCCTTACAGTCACAGCAGCATGCCGAAAGACCCTGAAATATGTCTTTATCGCATTCATTCGCTCCAGTTGATACAGAATTATTCGCATCAGTACTTCATTCAACTTCAGCTCCCTTGCTATCCGCTTCTCATTTACATACAGCACGTTCCCAATCCCACGCTCCAGTAGCCCCATGACCGCTCTGATCTGTTTCATTGATGGTGTACTGTACTGAATCAACTTCCGTAGCCGAATCTCATCCAATTTTGAATAAAGCAGGATGCAATATGCCTCCTTTCCATCACGTCCTGCGCGTCCCACCTCCTGATAATAGTTCTCAATAGATTTTGGGAGGTTATAATGGATGATTGCACGTATATCCTCTTTATCAATGCCCATTCCAAATGCATTTGTGGCAACAGCTATTCGCGTTTTACCACTTATGAACTCGTTTTGAATGTTCCCTCTCTCCTCCTTATCTTCTATCTGTCCATGATAATATCGCGCATTCAAGCCATTTCTGGTCAGGAATTTAGCCAGATCCTCTGCCGTGCGTGTAAAATTGACATAAATGATCGCGGAACCCTCAAGTTGTTCCAGAAAGTTTATCAGAAGCTCTCGCTTCTTATTCTCACTTTCCAGCCGTATAACAGAGAAGAGCAGATTCTTACGGTCAAAACTGTCCTTGAACACATCACACCTGATGCCCAACTGCTTCTGGATGTCCTCCTGCACCTTCTCCGTGGCTGTCGCAGTCAGTCCAAGCACAGGAGGGTTGTGCAACGCTTTTATCACACGCCCCAGACGTAAATAATCAGGTCTGAAGTTATGACCCCAGACAGAAATGCAGTGGACTTCATCTATTGCTATCAGGCTGATATTGCACTGCCTGAATATACTCATCAATTTGTTATCCACAAACGTCTCCGGCGCGACATACAGTATCTTCAGCCTTGAACGTTTCAATAATGCGTATATTCGTTCCTTTGCTGCTTCTTGTAGCGCTGAATTGAGATACGCCACCTCATGAATACCTTTCTTCCTCAGCCCGTCCACCTGGTCTTTCATCAATGCGATTAATGGACTCACAACTATGGTCAAGCCCTCAAACATCAATGCAGGTATCTGAAAACAGAGTGACTTACCAGCACCGGTAGGTAGAATAGCCAGCGTATCCCTGTTAGCTAATACATTCTCAATTATCGCCTTCTGCTTCGACCTGAAGGAACGGTGATTGAAGATAGAAGTCAGAATCGTTTGCGGGTCTTTTGTGGTGTTGGTGTTGGCATTGGCATCGGCATCGGTATCACCATCATGTTGCACCATTTTACCACTGTTCCTATTCCTTTAGCCCTTCATCTATACTCTCAATAGCGAACTTACGTGCAGCTTCTAAATAGCCCTCATTGGGAAGAGCAGTCTTTTTTAAGATGTATCTCCTACTCGAGTAGCCTATGTATATGGATAATCCAACGGATGAATTGACACAGGAAGCATGCACACCCACAGGAAGCGCACAGCCACCGCCAATCACTTTTAATACCTCATTCTCCACATCTGCCTCGATTCGCGTGCTGACATCCTCAATTTGGTGCAGGAGCTCACTCTCCTTACTATCCTTCCTCGCTACGACAGCGATGATGCCCTGATTGGGCGAAGGTACAAATGGGTCCCGGTCCAATCGCTCGTAATTCACCCTGGATTGCAGCCGTTCAAGTCCCGCTTCCGCGAGTAGCACACCGGTATAATCACCACTCTCGAGCTTCCTGAGCCGCGTATCAACATTGCCCCTTATATCCTTTATCCTTATCTTTATGCCTCGCTCTTCCATATAGTTCTGCATCTGGAATCTCCTCCTCACGCTCGATGTCCCTATTACCGCACCCTCGGGCATATCACTCAGATTATAATCCGAGACGAGGGCATCAAAAGGTGAATCACGTGGCAATACCGCCGCAGTCTCCAATCTCTCATCCCTTTCGAGTGGTATGTCCTTCATGGAATGAACAGCAATGTCTATTTTTCCCTCTAACAGCATCACATCGAGTTCCTTTACAAATACGCCCTTGTCTGGCATTTCGTATAACGACCTGTTCAGCATAACATCGCCGGAACTCCTCACTATCCTTATCTTATACTCAATGCCCAGCTCTCTCAATAATCCACAGACTTTTTCGGTCTGTAAGAGCGCTAATTTGCTACCCCGGGTACCTATTATCATCCTGATAATCAATTAAATCTTTTCCAAGGAATTTAAATAGGTTACTCCTGGGGTATATTCTTCGCTCTCGCCTTCTTATGATTGATGAGGAAATCCAATTGTGCCGGGTCTGCTTCGCCAAAATCTGCATAACCCTTCTCCCTGATGTAGTCTATGATCTTATCCGCATTCTCCTCTCGCACAACCACCGTAGAGAATCCCTTTGCACTGCCCACACTGCCCACACTCGCATCACTCTCCACCGCGGTGAAATCCGTGCAGACATTGCAGCCACTCGGGAGAATCCCTTCAAGTTCCTTCACCTTGAATTTCACTTCCCCATCGGTCATCGTGGCAATGAACTTCCCCTTTGTTATATCTGTCTTGATAAGCTTTGAGAAGTCCACGCCCTTATCCTTTAGATATCTCGTGATATCACTGTAATGGAAGTTCTCGGTGCAGAACAAGCCGACGAGAAGTTTCACTCTATCGCGGAATATGGGGAACTCGTGCTGCAATTTCCTGACCCCAGAGACGATACAGGGCGTTCCTACAATACCAACACCGCTCTTCGTGAACATTACTGCTCTCTTCAACTCCGGAAGCACATCCGCGAATGTGTACTTCGTGCCACCGAGAGTAGGAATACTGAGTTGCCCGGATTCTCTCACATGGAATATCTCAGTTGCCCAATTTTCATCCCTGGTAACAAATAGACCACGGTCTATCACTCCCATCTCCATTGCCGATACCATAAGCTCGCTCACCATTGCACCATCCTGTCCCGTGAATCGTTTTGAGCGCCCGGCGATGAATCTGATATATGAGCCCAGACCACTCCTGGGTTCATAAACAAATCGCGGGCATACGCGTACACAGGCGCCACAATCCATGCACCTCGTTTCATAATCAGGGAAATCCACACGGTCATCCACAACGGTTATCCCTCCTGGACAGACCGCCGCGCAGGTTAAGCACCGACTGCAGATATTTCTATCTATAACCACCGCTTTCAGGTTCTCAAAATATAACTTATCCTTAAGCCGCTTTTCTGGAACCGTAACTTCCCATTCCACTTCTGCTGCCATGTTAATCATCACCTTCCATTTTCAGCAGGGAAAAAATAGGGTCCAGTCACACTATATATCCTATTCTGGACCCAACTTACTTTTTACTTCCGCCTTCTTACAAGATATGCTATCACTGCCAGTGCAACCACTGCCAGTATCAGTTCGAAGCCTGGTGGCGTTGGTGTTGCTGTTGGTGTTGGTGTTGCTGCGGGTGTAGCTGTGGGCGAAGCAGCAGGTGCTGGCGTTACTGTTGGTGCCGCCGTTGCCGTTGCCGTGGGTGAAGCTGCGGGTGTAGCTGTAGGTGTTGCCGTGGGCGTTTCAATTGGCGCTGCTAAAACCCGCTCTATCGTCTCTTGTGGTATGAACGAACCACCTTTTCCGAGTATATCACCCTCGCAGCCCTCACAGAGCACTTCCTTACTCTCGTGACAAAATGCACAGTCTTTTGCCTTATCTGTTACCGTGTGCGAGAACCACTCGCCGTATCCCACATGCGACTCGTTATCATGTAGAGCCTCCATCTTGACGAACGTTTTTATCTTACCATCAGAAGCCACGCCAAGATAGAACTCGTCAGACACAGGCTGCGTACCTTCACGGGTATCTAAATGGCAATTTTTGCAGGTCAGTGTCCATCCTGAATGGCAAGCGATGCAGTCGAGTTTATCTCCATGTTTTTCGTGCGCGCTAACATTCGTTGAATATTGTGTCACCGACATGTTATTGACAGTTTTTCCTGGACTGTTGTGGCAGTCCTCACACTTTGTCGTCACTGCTTCAAGCTGAGTCGTGTATACGTTTCCATCTCCGTGTACCTCAGCCGCATTATGGCAGTCCGCGCATGTTAGTCCCTTCGTATAATGAATGTCAGGTGCTGGTCCTTTTTTTGCATGTCCCGGCATGTCTCCTACAAAGGTCGCTGACTGCTTCTTGTAGTGGCATTGGTCACATGTCGAGATATTTTTGCTCATGTCCTCCTCATGTGGGTCCTCTCCATGGCACTTTTCGCAGGTGGTAGCATGGCATTTAGAACAGTTCCACTTTGCGTAATACTCTTCCATGTCTATACCGAACTCTTTTGCCGCAAATTTCGCATACTCGCCCTTCATTCCCGCACCGGTGTAGTGCAGCGATGTACTGAAGTTTGCTTCTGTATCTGAATGACAGGTACAGCCAAAATCTTCTTCTGCTGTCGCCACACATACCAGCGATATTGCTATGACAGAGATTATCACCAGAGTCAGTATTCTCTTCGCAACCGCTTCAATATCTGTTTTTATCATGTTTTTCCTCCCTACTTTTTATAAAGCATTTAAAATTTAAATACAAATGTTTATAAAAGGCTTTTGTTTTTTAACTTGAATCCATGCGTCCTGCCTTATATTCATCATGTTCTTCACCATTCTATCTCTGGATAATAATAACTTCAGATTTATAATAATACAAATTATATCAGCGATAAACCCTTTTGCTATCCCCTATCCCTAATACACACTAACCAACAGAGAAGGGAAAAGGCAGACCTTATCGGGACTATTTCCACAGCGGTAGATTGTTCTTCGCTGCCAGCGACACAAGCTCAGAGCCGAGAATAAAAATCGCCTGCTTGTGCTCCTCCTTGCTCCTGTGTACCTGGAAGGGTGTGATACCCAGTTCGTTATACCTTGCAAAATCACAGTCTATGCCCTTTTCCTCACAACACTTCTTCAACTGAGCCAATAACAAATGCAGATGTATTAGCTCTTCTTTCTTCATTTTTGTATCAATACAATACAACGATC
>Ga0190336_1000148_pt1 | contig 13367 bp, 14 predicted proteins | sample 487204910_MG_FD_161651 | JGI IMG/M metagenome (GOLD analysis project Ga0190336, IMG submission 161651) | Hydrothermal vent sediment bacterial communities from Southern Trench, Guaymas Basin, Mexico - 4872-04-9-10_MG | ecosystem: Environmental > Aquatic > Marine > Hydrothermal vents > Sediment ...
GCACTTCAGGGGTTTCCTTCAGCTACTATGTGAATATTTCGGTATGAGCGAAGAGGATGCGTTAAGAGAGATCGAGCTGAGAGTCAACCTAACGAGAGCTAAACTATTACAGAAGACTAAAGTTAGAACTCTTCATCCCGCGTATATCGATTTTAATGATAGCGCAGGCTCTTTACTCATAGAGCTTGATTCTACTAGCGATAAAACACTCGAATCAGACGCTCGCGTATTACTGAGCTTTTCAAAACACGGTTTGGCTGGTGTAGAGATACTGCTTGATGATAAAGAAGTTGCGAAGAAGCTGTCAAAAGCGCTCAGGTAGAGATGCACGCGCGGGTGTTGTAAGAACCCGTAGCAGTAGAGGAGTTATCTTCGGATGGGTAGGAAAACATCTGATAAAATCCACAACGCGAACACTGAAAAATGACTCCACCGGTATGATATTCTTCTTGCACAAGCGCTCCACAGTTAGGGCATATCATCATTTTTCTGTTGTAGTAATCACTAATCTTTTATATAAAAAGCGTTATTTTATAAGATTGTCGCATGTGTAGTAAAATCAATAAGAACACAAAACAGGTAAAAGCATCCTGTTATTTGTGGGGAAATGACTACGAAGGCGAGCCGGACGAATTCTCTATCGTTTGGGGCATCATCGAGAATCTTGAGACAAGAAAGACAGCAGTAAAATTCATTGTAGAACTTGAAGACAAGAAGTTAGCTGTTTGGATTTCGGACCCCATATCAATAGAATCGATGCTAAAAATGCTTGAGGATATACTGAGGATGCGCTCGGAGAAGGATTTGGAAGCGATGTCAGAGGGGCTGGAGAAGGACGCGAACGAAATTCTCACAGAGTTTCGGAAGGCTGATATGAGAAGACAGACATACGAAGGCACAGTGAAAAAGATGTGTGAATCCTGGGACATGAACGAAGAGCAAACGCGAAAAGTAATCGCGCTTTCGGTAGTGATTGCGAAGATGCTGGAGGACATGTTTAAGCGAAGGCAAACTATTCCCTATATCTATTAGCGGTGAACATATCCATAGAGTGAACATATCCATAACCCGCAACTTTTTGATAGCATACCGGTAGCTTTTTATATGCATATTCATATATCTCCTATATATATGGTAAGGAAGACTGTCGAAGTGGATGATGAACTGTGGGAGAAGATGGAAGAAAAGGCGGTGAAGAAGTTCGGGCTACACGGCGCGATAAAGAAGGCGATAAATGAGGCACTGAGAGAATGGGTGAAAAGAAAATAGGAGGTGGAGCATGAGAAGAGAAGATAAAATAAAGGAGATGATAACCTTATCGCTCATCCTAGTACTACCACTAGCAATCACAGTACCTGCGATGGCATATACTATTGACGGCGACCTTGACGATTGGGGTGTGAATCCCGCTAATAATAGCTGGACTGCGAACCCACCTGTTCTAAGTGTTTATGATGACTGGCAATACGGACCCACTTCTACCGGCGAAAACCATAATCCGGGTGTCGAAGAATGTGATATAGAAGCGATGTATGCCGCGGACGGCGGAGCGTATGTCTATTTTGCATTCATCACTTCAATGCCACCTGAAGGCTGCGATTATGAAGGACATCTACTTATACCGGGTGATTTAGCACTGAATCTTGACAATGAGAATACAGGTGAGTATGGCTATGAATACGGGATAAAACTCTCAAACGATAGTCGAGCGGTATCAGGGGAAATAGGTGATGTGTTCTATATGCCAGACTGGGAAAAACTCAATCCAGAGGTAGCACAGAATATGGCGGAGTTCAGTAATATGGTGGACGGCACTAAGACAGGACATGCTGAGGTTGTTTATAAGTTATACAGTGACTGGTCTTATGATAATGGAGCTTCAAATTATGTGATTGAGATGAAGGTCCCGAAAAGTGCACTGGGCATTTCAGGCAACGGTACTGCGAATCTACTGGCTAGTGTGAGCTGTACAAATGACGCATTAGTGATTGAAGACTTTACATATACAACCGTACCGGAGTTCACAACCATAGCGGTGCCATTAGCGATTATACTTGGGCTGTTTTATTGCTATCGTAGGAAACGACAAAGGTAAGCAAGCATGATAGAAGAACGCCCCCGTAGCTTAGCCTGGCCCAGAGCGCTAAATGTACCGCTTCTCTATTCCTCTGTAAAGAGGTGCTGAAGTGGTTACTTCGCCTTGTAAGCGAGAGACGCAGGTTCGAATCCTGCCGGGGGCGCTGGAGGTGTGAGGAGAGATACACCGGTCAAGCCATGGGTCTTAGTGGGTTCGAATCCCGCATCCGTTCCTTCGGGAACGGATACACTCTCTCCTCTTATCCCTCCATTTTGCTTGGTGTCGGGTCAAAGCGCACCAAGCGGTAGGGGTGAAGGAGTAGCTACACCGTCCTTGTGGGGGACTGTCTCCGCTACTCCTTGTATTCCCCTTTTCCTCCTCAGGAGGTGATAGAAGAAATGAAAAGAAAAACTGTATGGAGAAAATTAAGAGAGGAAACACTACCGAAGCCAGATAGAACGAACAAAGAGTTTTTTCCGGCATATAGCAGGACAATCGAGGAAGAAGTTCTTTCGGTACTTACGACAGGTAGCACAGCGAACCTCTTTTATGCAAAGGCAGAAGAGAACATCAAGGAGATGCTTGATGTTCTCAGAAAGTGTGAGAACATAGAGTTTCTTGCGAAGGCGACGGTGTATGCGAGAGATAAAGGCTTTACGAGGACTCTGCCAATAGCATCGCTTGTTGAGTTATCACGACGAAATCCTAGTTTGTTCAGGAAGATAGCCGCGCGGGTTTGCAAGAACCCCCACGACTGGCAGCAGTTCATAGATATCGCGCGGTCAAAGACGATAAGGAGAGGTGTAGGTAGTGCATTAAAGAAGCGAATGATAGAAGCGCTTTCGGAGATGTCTGTGTATCATGCTATGAAGTACCCGAAGGCAGTAGAGGATATGATAAACATAGCGAGACCACGCGAGGATGTGAATCCAATTGTAATACGATATATCAAGAGGAAGGAGCACGAAGGCGATGAGCAGTTAGAAGCATTGAAAGTGGTAAAGACCTCAGAAAACGAAGATGAAATCATAGAAGCGATAGAGCGTGGTAGGCTACCATACGAGGTAGTGACAGGCAGTGTAAAGAAGATGACGCCACGGATATGGGAAGTTTTGCTATACCAAGCACCATATTTCAACCTCATCAGGAACCTCAACAACTTCGGAAGAAACGGCGTGTTCGATAAGAAAGAGAATCTTGATTATGCAGTTCGCAGAATAACCAGCGAGAAAGCGATAAAACAGTCAAAACTCTTCCCGTTCAGGTTCTATGCGGCTGCGATGATGCTTGAAGATTTCAAAGGTAAGCATAAGATAAAAGATGCGCTGTTAGAAGCGCTGGAGCTAAGCATATCGAATGTACCAGCTCTAAAAGGCAAAGTCGCTATTGCGAGCGATGTTAGCGGTTCGATGGAATCAACTCTCACGGGCGATTACAGTGTCGTGCAGTGTATTGATCTTGTTGGGTTGTTCACAGGCTGTCTCATAAAACGCTGCGAATCTCTACCAATTGTGCTGCCGTTCAATCATGAAGTGCGAGAAGATGTCGCTGCGAAAGTGTTATCAAAGGAGACAATCTTCGATATAGCGAAATGCTTTAACGCATCTGGCGGTACATCATTGAGCGCTCCTGTGGAATGGTTAATAGACAAACGAGAAGCTGTTGATTATTTCGTCGCGTTCACAGACAATGAGGAATGGGTCGGCAGAGGCTTCCTTGAGGCTTTCCTTGACTACAAGCGAACGATAGCGCCAGAATGTAAGGCGTACCTTGTGACTCTGTTACCATACAGGGATTTCCCAGCACCACCGCAAATAGAAGATGTCTATTTCATATTCGGCTGGTCAGATGCTGTGCTTAAATACATCACAATGGACCCGAAGGAACAGTTGCGCGAAGTGGAGAAAGGAGAGTTATAACTTTATTTTTCATTTTTTAGCTACTAGCAATAATATACCAATTACTTCCATCAGAGGTTAGCGTTATGAATTGATATTGTGATGATAAACTATATGAACTATCTCCATCAATAGTTTCAGTATCGTAGGGATTAATTGTAACAGCGTTAGCTGAGGAATCAATTTTTTTAATTGTAATATTCCTTCTCGTGTTTGATGGATCAGGCAGAGTTATCGTTATTGATGCCGACGCCGCATCTGCTAAAATAAAATCTCCTTGCTTTGCATCATAATCAGACGAAATATTAACAGGTGTAGAAGCTTGAATATACCTTTTTTTATATCCATCCCATTCTGTCAAGATATTAGGACCTGATTGACACCATAAGAATCCAGCCCTACTACCGAAATCTCCTGTATTGGGTGAAGCAGGTATTATACGAACTGGACTCCAGAACGGGATGTTAGATCCAGTACTGTAAATTCCTCCTTCTGTTATATTCCTTACATATAGTTTCCAGAAAGTGGCCAGACCATCCCATTTTCCTGTATTGATAAAACTTGAAGTAATTTCCATCCAGTGTCCGTCAGTGCCCATATCTCTGTTTGTTGTATTATTTCCGAATTCACAAGCTAAGAAAAATACATATCTCGTACCTTCTGAAGAGCCCATATCTATCATTTTTACTCCTATATTATTACTTTCAAACCAGTGAGATATCAAGTTCACTCTCCAAACTCTTTGTACACCATTCACTCCACAGATGTATACTCCAATATCACATTCACTTGTATCACAAGTTATAAAATTGTTCGAATCTCCAGATTCGATGTGTATACCATAATCACAATTCATAACATGAATGCTTTCAAATAGATTCATGTTAGAGCGTAAATCGCCAGAAGTGCCGTTATTGTATTTTCCATCAGTGTCATATTCTCCTACTTTTATACCATTACCACACCTATAAATTTTACAGTCTTCTATGTGATTCCAAATACATCTAAGTGCCTTGATTGCATAGCCATATACATAGTCAATGTGCACATCTTCTATTTTATGATGAGTAGTCCATGCTAGTACGATTCCGTTGCCAGCAGTTTGTGCATCCTTGTTTCCTTTTATTTTTAGATGAGCTATTTTTCCGAATCGATAGTAATACCTCCACCCTGTATGACCTCCACTATACATTTCTATAATGTCATCGTTTACATTGTCTGCTAGTTCTAAAATTGTACCGTGGCCATCTCCGACACCTTCTCCAATGAAATATATTGGCTTTAAGATTATTTTGCTATTTAATATGTAAGTCCCTGCTTTAATTAATAAAGTCTCACCATCATCCAAAGCATCAATAGCACTTTGTATCACACTTGCGTCGTCCACACCAGCCTCACCTTCTGCGATTGTTGTCCCGTTCGCATCCTCAGCATAAATACTCGATCCATCTTTGTATACAATAGCCGAGTAGGGTCCTTTTATGTGTGTGCTCTCATCATATTCACTTTTGGTAGCAGTGGTTAGAGTATTCCCGTCATTAGGACATACATAGTCACTTGGATTCTTATCATCGGGTATCGCTATTACATACCCGCACACCGCGCACTTCGCATACTTCGTCATGGTGTTCTAATGTTACACTTTATCTTTTATTTTTTCTTTTTTCTTTTATATATATTTTTGCTTTTCAGCATTCTTGTACATTTTTATGTACATGGATTTTTATAGGCTTGTACATTTTCTTATATAACTTCATTCTATTAGTTTGATCGTTGCTCCTTCCGGTTCGCTTGAAAATGTCACGATATAGACACCTATTTCTTTAAGGAACATTATAGCGAGCTCTTTTAAAATAGTGCATTCACGCCACGACCAGCAATCGAACACACAATAGTTGTTATCAGGATAGCCGTACGGGCATGTGTTCTCCCAGAGTGGTCTGTGCGCTTCAGCGTAGTCAGCGCCCGGTATCGCCTTAGCCTTGTTGTTTGTGTATTCATTAGCAGAATGTGAAACGATATAGTCTGTACTTTTCTCTGCACAGCTTTCGAGTGTATGATGTATTTCATGTTGTAATGCCTTCGATATTTTTAGCACACCGCAGTTGTTATGCACATCAAACGAATCTTGGAAACAACTAACGAATATTGAGGGCTCATACCAGTTATTTCCAATACCAAAACATCCTCCTGCAAGCCCCCACGGTGTATGATAGCCAGTTGAAAAACAATCCAATATAAGCAACCGAAGCGCGCCTGTACGCGGTAACTCATCCAACTCTTTGAAATAATCCCATTCTTCTGTGTTCTTCTCGTCGTTATACCATGTGAAAAAATTCGTTTTCTTAACAGTATATTCAGGCTGATATTTCAGTCTATCTGTTGGTATGAAGATTGTGTGCAGCCACTCCCACGCTTTTTTACAATTCGCGATAGTGTTATCATCGGGCGAGCATATCTTCACTTTTGTGGGGATGGTTATTGTGCCCATAAATATATTTTTATTATTGGAATGGATAAATAATATTATGAATGTGAAATACACCAAGAAGGGAATAATAAGCGAGGAATGGCTTGCGGAAGAGATAACCAAAGCAGAAGGCAAGAAAGAGAGTGTTAACATTGCACAGGTGAAAGAAGTGCTGCGAATAACACTTGATATACTCGCATCGCTTGAAGAAGACGATGTCTTGCTGCTCTTGAAGAAACACAGAAGAGAGTAGAACTGCTTTTCATAGTACACGGGCGAAGGAGACACACCTACTTGTAGGTGTGAGGAATTCGCCCTCTCTCACCTCTTTTGTTTTTAATATTAAGGTTTTATATATAAAAACCTATATGAACATGATGGAAGCGATAAAGACGGTAGTATGTAAGCTGCGCGCGATGGAAGAGGAAGCGGAGAAGATAAGGGAGACTGCAATAGCTTTCAGAGATGCCTGTAACTATATCAGCGAGGTTGCTTTTACCAAGAGGTGTTTCAACTCCGTCGCATTGCACCATTTCACTTACAGAACGGTAAGAGAGCACTACAAACTCCCTGCGAATCTCGCAGTCCGGGCGCGTGACCGCGTAGCGAAATCGTATAAACAGAACCGGCACAGGCAACACAAGTTTAGACAGCTTAGTATGGATCTGGATAAGAAACTCTTTACTCTGCTCAGGAACAATGGCGATTTCAGAATCTCTATTGCTACCCTTCATGGACGCGTGAAACTCGCACTTGACATAGGCGATTATCAGCGACAGCTCCTGAATAATCCCGTAAGAGATGCCAAGATTACTTTCAGAGATGATGACATCTATGTCCATATCACCGTCAGATACGAGCTTCCTGATCCTGAAGGGAGCAATTATGTGGGTGTGGACATCGGCGAACGAAATATTCTTGTCGCTTCCAACGGATTTAAACGAAAAGGGGGTGATATAAAAGCGAAGAGGGAACATTATAGGAAACAGAGGCAAACACTCCAGAAAATAGGCACTTCCTCTGCGAAGAGGAAGCTTAAACGGCTTAGTGGTAAGGAGAAGCGATGGGCAAATACCGTCTTGCACCAGATAAGCAGAGAATTCGTTGACAGCCTCAAGGAAGGCGATGTAGTGGTGCTGGAGGATCTCACGGGCATAAGAGACCGCGTCAAGAGACGGAAGAATGACAGAGCGAACTTCCATAGCTGGGCGTTCAGAAAGCTCAGCACAATGATAGAATACAAATGCTCTGAAAGAGGTATACCCGTTATCCGAGTGGATCCCGCGTATACATCGCAGCATTGTCCGAGATGTGGTGTGATAGACAAGAGGAACAGGAGGACGCAGGCGCTGTTCCGGTGTATCAACTGCGGTTTCCAAGATAATGCGGACCTTGTTGCCTCTATGAACCTGAGTGAGTTGGGAGCGGGCTCCAACTCACAGGGTTGTTGTCAACCAGCCTGAGGCGGGGATGAGTGCGGTGCATGATGATTCACCCGCAAGCCTACCGTTTTAACGGTGGGTAGTTGACTATGTTCGCGCTCTAACTATCGACTCGCGCCCCTGCCTGCCCTTAGATATAACCTTCCTGTCTACTAACCCTTCTGCTATCATACGCTTGATTATTTCGCCAAATCTTCTGTATGATAGTTCATTTGCGAAGGTCCTGTTATATAACTCTCTGGTTGTTATTTCGCCTTTCGCTTTGATTTCTTCTAATAGTACTTCTTTATACTTGTCATATCGAAGTACTGCTTTTCTCTTCAGTTCGGGTATCAAAGTGTGGGTTAATTCAGCAACTTTATGGTTACCTGTACTGATAGGTAGCTTACAGCCATATTCTTCCTCAAGTTGTGTTTTGCTGACTACTAACATTTCTCTCATCTTTCTCAGTATTTGCAACGGATAGTTTTATATATATGCTCTTCATTTTAAAAAATATAGTGTAGCGTGCAATGTCGGAATATACGATCAGCCTCAGAACCCTCGAGAATTATATATCAATACCGGTGATACCTTCGCCATCCGACCCCGTCAGCGTCTTCGGTCCCGATGTAGAGGTATGGGAGTATAAGGAAGGTAAGTGGGTTCACGCGACGAACCTAGAATGTTCAAAAGGCTATTATGTATATGTTCCGTGGGGAACTAGAGAGATAACAATAAGCGGAACGGATTGTACAGTAACATTTGATGACTTGCTAACAATTTATAGATCATTAAAGCATGGCGAGTGGGCGCTGGTTGGATCCGGTACAGAACCTATAAACGTGGAAGGTACAGGGTTGGAATGGCATGTACAGGGGTATAACTATGATGAAGGCAGGTTTATTTATACAAATACCTTGGAAGTAGGGAAAGCATATTGGTTAGAGAGACCTTTAGGGTGTTATGCGCCAACACCACACTTTGAGACAGGCTATGCGATGCTTGAATATTTCGATACAGACAATGATGGATATCTAACGTCTTCAGACCTTGGTAAAGCAGATGAAATGTTTCACCAAGGTAAACTAACAGAGGAAGAGTTCCACTTCATAAGTTCTATATTTGCGTATCCTACCTCTGATCCGCGATATGGTAGTATAAACGCAAAGTGTCCGGGTGAAATTTTGTGTGATAACAACCCTTATGGGAGCTTAGTGCTCGATACAGGCTGTGAGCTAATCCTTTACTATGACAAGAATAATGATGGGGTAATAGATAACGCTGAGCTAGATGCTTGCTATAAGGATTGGGTCAACGGTAAGATAGCTGAACCCGAATTTGATTATGTAGGAGAGGCGTATTATCGTAAATCAATCAATAACCTGTGTCCGGGGTGTTATAAAGGCAAGAAAAAGGTGACTTTTATTGCAAAAGACAAGAATGGTACAGAAATATCAGGCGTTGAAATTCGTGTGGATGGTGCACTAAAAGGAACAACATGATGCTTCTATGCTCAATGATGAAACAGTTTTGGAACGCGATGAGAACGGCAACCCGACGAAGATACACGGGTATGCATGTGGCGAATCTTGTATTAGTTATACGCCACCAGATGGCTGGAAAGTTGTATCGTGCGGCTATGCGCCTGTGGGCTCGCATGGATGTTGTCAATTTTGTGTTGTCATTGAACTTGTCCTTGCTAAAGAAGAAGGTGGTGGCACACCACAGAATGTACCGATTACCTTTATCGTTCACGACGAATCAGGCACAGCGCTAGGGGGCGTTTGCGTTTATATAAATGAAAAACTAATAGGCGAAACAAAATGAAGAGCATGAAGATAATTCTCGTCGGGGAGAGCTTATTAGACTTACACACAATCGAACCGGACGACTATGTAAAAGCTTCATTTTATGTTGAGAATAATGGTGACACGAGCTCGCGATATTGGGTAAAATTGTATTTGGATGGTAACCTCTATCGTCAATATCAATCAACCGCACTTGCTCCCGGCGAGCGTTCAAGTGCATATAATATCCACGTAAGCTCAGACATTTACGGTAGTCATACAGTGTTAGTTGAAGTAAACCCTTTTGATATCCCTGTTACGGATTCGGTAACAGATACTTTTACTGTTGCTGAAATACCGAAGATAACGAAACAGGAATTTTATGACAACTTAATGGCTAAGTTAGGTGAGGGAGGTACAATAAATGAGGCAGTTATACCAGAAGAATATGGCAATAGTAGTGGCAATCAGGATAAATGGTGCAAGCCGCCTACAGCTTCTTATATCGGGTGGTGGTCTTCAAAGCTATACAAACACAAGAAAGTTCTAATAGCAATATTATTAGCAGATGGGTGTAGCAATCCACCTGACAATGTAGATTGCATATATTTTACAGACTGGGCTACTTATTACACATGGAACGAGCTTCCAGAAGAAATAGTAACCGAAGCGCTGGACGCGCTTCCGGTGACTGGTAGTAGCAAAGCAGTTTTTGATACTGGTAAATCGAGCAGTCCATATCCAAGCATCTCAGGCGTGTTCAAAGGCAAGCTAACGATAAAAGGGACAGGGTATCTGAAGATAACGGACATAAAGACCCGCGCGTGCTCTGATGCGACTGCGCAGGTAACTTCGTGGTCGATTTCACCGGGTAAAGGCAATGAGATAAAACGAGGTGCCGAGGAGTACAACATAGAAGTCCACTTGTCGGGTTATCCACAGATGTTCCATGATGTAGAGACAATAGAAAATAGCGACGGTAAACTAACGTTTGTGTCGTTTACGGATGCTAATAACAATACGCGTAGCAATTGGATTCCTTCATTGATTATTGAAGGTGAGACGCTACCTGAACTGACTTGTAGCGCGCCAACTCCTTCGTTTGCAAGTGGCTGTGAGTTATTATTATCCTATGATAAGGACAGTAATGGTAAAATTGATATAACAGATATGGGTATTGCATGGAACAACTATCACGAAAAAAAGATAACTATACGCGAGGTAGATTTCCTTTGGGGTGCATGGGAAAAGAATTCAATAAATGCTAAATGTCCCGGATGCTACAGTCCCAGTAAAGTATCCATCACTTTTGTTACGAAGGCAGAAGATGGTAGTGAGTTACGCGAGGTAAAGCTTTATATAGATGGAGACCTAATAGGAGAAACAATGCCATCACTTACTGTCAGTCTTGAGCCCGGTAAGACGGTGCATGTGAAGTTAGTTAAGGAAGGCTATCGCACCGTAGAGTTCGATTATACAGTGCCTAATACTGCCACTACCGTAACGAAGACGCTGGTAGCTAAAAAGCCCGACTTTAGGTTTACAAACGCGGCTGTAATAACGGGTGGTGATATACACCCTGGGGATACTATACAGTTGAGCGTAACAATTAAGAATGTTGGTGATAAGGCAGATACAGGAAATCTTTTTGTGAAAATAAATACAGACCCGCAGTCACATTACGAGATGTACAGCATATCTGAAATAAAGCCAAATGAAACGAAGACATTTTCTCCGCTATCATTTGCTGTTCCTTCAAATGCTATACCTAATACTTATTCATTAGTGTTCTATATAGCGCCAACATCCACGGGAAAGAGCACAGACGAGAGAACTCTATCAGTAACATTAGTAAAAGCCACAGTGGAAGTGACTTTCGTTACGAAAGACGAGCAGGGTAATGAGCTTAGGGGTGTAGATGTCTATATAGATGGCGTAAAGAAAGGTACAACTTGAATCGCCAAAACCTTTTTATATAGTTTAATTTCATAACTATTATTAGGTGTCGCGAAATGGAAGCGATAATATTTGCTATAGTTGCGGCAATAGTGTTTGCATTGTCCGGGTATTTAAAATCAGCGAAAGACGAAGAATTCGATGTAACAAAGTTTGGTGCTACGATTCTCGTGGGTGCACTCGTTGGTGTCGTCCTGTATGTCAAGGGAGCGGCGATAACAGAAGAAGCAGTAGCGACGCAGTTCGCTGCATACGCTGGTATAGTTGTTATTGTGGAGAATGCGCTAAAGTCGGTGATGAGGTGGTTCCAGAATGCATAAAAAGCTCTATGTGATAGCCATAGCGTTTTTTTTAGCAGTAGCTTTCGTAGGTAGTGCATCAGCACAATTGGTTTATAGTGTCACAATGATGGGCGAGGGCGCATCAGATGCAGCATCTTCCGATTCTCTTCGATTGTGTAATGCTTCGATATCGGTGTTATACGATTCATCGTTATCAATAACAAAAGCATCTCAGTTTAGCTACGCCAAATCAGCCATAATAGACTCGTCTGGATTAGCACTCGCTACGAACTTATCATCGCGCGCAGGCGAGGGTATCATCGCGGGAAGTGCATATATCGAGAACATCGGCGTTGGTAATAGGCTTACTAACGATACATGCCACGCAGTTGTCTCCGGTATAGCAGCGAATAGCGAAGGCGAGATGGATGTTGTAGAATCCATGCAAGTAGCACCATTTTCATTACAGCACACGTACTTGATAGAGGGCACGCGCGGTGGAGCAAAGTCTGGCGTCGGTATTGATAATGCTATCTCAAAGTCTACAGTGAGAGCGAATAAATACGCGCTATCAGCTTCAGTTGAGTGGTCTATTCCTGTACCAACGCTCGAAGCGCCCGTACCCGAAACTGGCTTGTCTCACCTATGTGTATGGCAGGATGTTGAACCTCTCCCTCCCATCTTCTCGGAAGAGCAACCGTAATCTATGAAATCAGCTCGTGTGTATCCGTGTGCCGCGCTGTTATCGCGGGGAGACCTCAGAGATGTGCAGTACGCGGCACCTACTACCACACCCATCCCGCGAAAGTTCAGTCTCAGAGATAGTCAATCGCATGTGATTGATCAGGACGGGATGCCTATTTGTGTAGCGTGCGCTATCTGCGCGATTGCAGAATCACAACCTTTCTTTGATGGTGTAGACTTGTCCGAGTGTTGGGTCTATGAACGACGCGCAAACTCAGGTAGGGGAATGGAGCTCAGGGATGCACTGAAAATTATGAAAAAGCAAGGCACGTGTGTTAATGCTTGCTTCCCTATCTCTAACAAGTGTTTACAAAAACTATGTTCTCCCGCGCGTATGAACAAAGAAGCGGAGCAGTATCGTATTGGTAGTTACCATCGCGTTTATTATGATTTGCCAGGCACTATGTTTGCAAATAAATTGCCTGTTTTTGCAGCAGTTCCTGTATATGATGCTTCATGGCGCTCCGATGGCAAGATAAAAATGCCATCGGGTAAGTTCTTGGGTTATCACGCGATTGTTATTACCGGATACGACCTCGATAATAAAGTGTTTGAATTCAAGAATTCGTGGGGAGATGACTGGGGTGATGATGGTTATGGAACATTACCACTGAGCTATCCAGTACCAGAGGCATGGATAGTCAAGCCAAAAGAGCATGAACCACAGCCAGAGCCAGAAAAAGCAGTGACTATCACAAGCTATAAGGTAGTAAAGTCGTTCTTTGGCGCT
>Ga0190336_1000149_pt1 | contig 13349 bp, 14 predicted proteins | sample 487204910_MG_FD_161651 | JGI IMG/M metagenome (GOLD analysis project Ga0190336, IMG submission 161651) | Hydrothermal vent sediment bacterial communities from Southern Trench, Guaymas Basin, Mexico - 4872-04-9-10_MG | ecosystem: Environmental > Aquatic > Marine > Hydrothermal vents > Sediment ...
AGGTGATAGGGGAGAATCCTCTTTATCCTTCTTTTAATATTAAGGCTCGCTCTGCCGGTCAATACGCCGCTATTTTAACATTTTTAGAAAGAGACAAATTTAAAGACGCGGTTTTGAAAGTAGATTATGCAAAGAAACAACCTTTAATTGAGAAAATCTTTAAAATTACCTCTAGTTTAAATTTAGGGGGGCTTTTTTTAACAATATTCTTAGGGTTAATTGCGGTTCTTGTTACCTTTAATACCGTAAGAATTGCCATTAAAGATGCAAGTCAAGAAATTGCAATTATGAAATTAGTGGGGGCTTCGAATTGGTATGTTCGTGGTCCATTTATTGTACAGGGTGTAATCTGTGGAGTTTTAGCGAGTATAATTACATTTTTTCTATTTTTTCTGTTAAGCTATTTTTCAGCCCCAAAGATTGTAGCTTTAACCGGAGGTTTTAATATCTTTGCTTGGTTTGGCTCTCACGCATTTTCTCTTTTTATTTTTCAGCTTGGGTTAGGAATAGGGCTGAGCGTATTATCTGGCTTGATTGCAATAAGAAAATATCTTAATGTGTAAAGAAGTCTTTTTGCGGGGTGGTGTAATTGGTAACACACAGGGCTCTGGACCCTGGTATCCAGGTTCGAATCCTGGCCCCGCAGCAACGCTAAGCGAGACAGCCACCGCTATATTAAGTTAAACTTGTTAACTTTCATTACCGTTTTATTAAATCTTATACATAAATCAAAGGCCTGCCTGCCGGCAGGCAGGAGAAAAATTCAAAAAGATGAAATTCAGCAGGCGGGGGTAAAGTCCCCGCCTGCTTTGAAACTTGCCATTGTTCCTTTGCCTAAATTAACCTTGAAGTTTCTCCTTCTAAATCAATATTTTAATTTAATGATTTCTGAAGCTCTTAGCTCAAATCGTGGCAAAATGGTATAATGAAAAATAATTAAGCTAAATCTATATGCTTACATTAGCTGATGTCCAAAGAGACCCTCACATTAATATGTTCATTCAGAGAAGCAAGGAGGCTTTATCCTTTTATCACTATACCGATCATGGCCTTGATCATGTTAACTTAGTTGCAAAGAGAGCTAAGGAATTAGCCAAAAAAATTGGGCTTTCCAATTTAGAACAAGAACTTTCTGCCATTGCTGGATTTTGTCATGATATGGGCAATTTTATAGATAGAAAAAATCATGAATATTGGGGGGCATTACTATTCTTTGAGATATTTAAAAATAAAATGGCACCAAAAGAGTTAAGTTTAGTTATGCAGGCAATAGCAAATCATGATGACTACTATGCCAAAGTATTAAATCCAATATCCGCCGTTTTAATTTTAGCAGACAAATCAGATGTAAGAAGAAGTAGAGTGATCATTAAAAACAGAAAGATTATTCAAACAGATATTCACAACCGCGTAAATTTTGCAGTAACAAGCAATAAATTTAAAGTAGACCCAAAAAGGAAAAGAATTACTCTTCAGTTAGAGATAGACACAGATTTTGTGCCTGTGATGGAATATTTTGAAATTTTTACTCAAAGAATGGTTCAATGCAGAAAAGCTGCCAAATTTTTAAATTATAAATTTGGCCTAATAATTAATAATTTTAAACTTTTATAAAAAAGTTGTACTGTAGCAACTTTTCATTATGAAGATCGATTTACCGGTAATTTTTTTTGAGGAAGACCCCCATAATCCAGAAGTCCAAAAGAAAGCTTCTTTGTTGGGCTTTCCAACCATTTTATTTTTGGCTGCTAATAGTTTAGAGGAGTTTTATTCTTTAAGAGAGAGATATTTAGAGATAAACCCTAATCTGGAGATTGCCTGGTGGCCTAAATTTAAATCTATTTGGCTTTCTCCCTTTACAAGACCCAAAGAAATAGAAAAAGTTATCAAGGATTTATCAGAAAGAAAAGAAAAAAGCAAGAAACTAAAGATACTTTTAGATTTGGAGTTACCATTTTTACGGCCTCAGTATTTTATTGCCGGACTTTTTTATTTTGCCAAAAGTAAAAAATTAATTGCTGAACTTATCGAAAAAGCAGATGATATAAATGTAGAGATTTTTAGTTTCGAATATCACCCTCATATATTTATTTTTCCTAAACTTCTTGAAATTTTGGGTTTAACTTTTTTAGAGTTGAATTGTGATTATAAAAGAATTGTCTCTGCTTATACCAGCCCTATCCCTCCCGGACTTCGTCAATTAATGAAAAAATCTGTTCTTTATGCTTGGAAAAAAAGAAGAAGAGAAATGTTTGTGGCCGTAGGGGTATTTGCTCCTGGAAGAGCTGGTATAGAAAGAAAAATTACTGTTAGAGGAATTGAAAAAGATATGGAATATTTTTTGCAAAGAGGAGTAGATAAATTCGCCTTTTTTAGACTGGGAGGGTTAAATCAAAAATTTTTAAAAGTAATTCACTCCTATCTATAAATGTTTCCTTATTTACCAACGTTTATTCACTCTTTTGTTGACGGCGCTGTCTTCCTTTTTAGCGGAATTCTTTTAATCTTCCCTAAAAATAAATTTTCCAAAGAAAAAAAAGTGCTTTTTATTTTCTGGATAGCAGCTGGCATTATCTTTTGGATTAATGCCATTCAAATCGTGTTTTTTGGGATTGAAATGGAAGAAATATGTTTTTTGTTTATTAAAATCGTGGTATGCCTTATGGTTACCCAAGTCTGGATAGGCGTCTATTTTCTTTTTCTTAAAATTTTGAAATCACAATTTTTATTAAATACCATTTTGGTCATCCTAGGAATATTCTCTCTTTTTTCCATATATTTTTATCTTGCTCACGGTCAATACGAAATAGTCTTTGGAGAACCAAGAGTTACCTTACCAAACCAGCCTTCTGTAAGCTACTTGACTAGTTTATTCCTATTTATTTTATTTCTCTTTGTATTCTGGATTCTTTATAGAGACTTTAAAGAAAATGGCCTTTCTGGCAAAAGCCTGGCTTCCATTTATCGATTATTGGCGGTGACCATTTATGGCGGAGTTGCTTTTATAAGAATTTTGTATTTCCTGCCTAACCCTTGGTGTCTTGAAATTTTTTATTTTTTAATTCCTATTTTACATTATCTTTCATGGCGGGAGGAGAGAGTTCCATTTAATCCTTCTTAATTCGCCACTCGATATCTTTTTCATCGCCAGCAAATTCAAGCCACTCGCCCTCAGGAGTAATTACATACCATTTCTTTTTTGTTTCTGACCAAACCATAGGATTTCCCTGATAGTAAGGCTTTTTAACTATTTCTTTTGGTTTAAGTCTGTCTAACTCTAACCATTTTTTGAAAACAGTTTCAATTGCGTAATCAAGACCTCTTGATTTTGCCCATTTGGCCACTATATCAATTGCTTTTTTTGCTTTCTCAATACTCCCTGCAAGTTCCAACAGCTGTTTTGCCGGTCTTGTGTATCTAGAATAGACAATCTCTCTTTTTTTTGCTTTTTCTTTTAGTTCGTCTAACTTTAGGCCTTTTGTCCTAAAGTAATAGGTAATAATTTGCCTGATAGCAGTTTCTTCTTTAAGTTCCAGATGGTATTTAATCCTTCTCTTTTTTAGATATTCCTCAATTTTTTTTGCAATACTTTTGCCCACTCCTTCTATTTTTTCAATTCCTTTCAGCCCTTCTTTTTTATAAATTTTTTTAATATCTTCGTCTAATTGCCTTATAGCAAAAGCAGCTTTTTTGTAAGCCTTTGGCTTATATGCAACGCCTTTAATTTCTAAAAGATAGGCAATCTCATCTAAAATTTTTGCCAGTTCCTTATTTATATTTTGTTTTTCTTTATTCTGCATACTTTTTTGCTCCAAACTTAAAAATCACAAATTTTTCTTTTGTGGGGTCAATTCCTGCTTTTTGGCAGGTGATTAAAATTTGTTTTTCTGGAGAATCTACTCCCTCAAGGTCCGGCAAAAGCAAGGCAGATTTATTGGAATCAATCGTCCTTATTAAAATTCCGTATTTTTTTGGGTTAAGTTCTTCTAAACTCTTTATAGGTTTTGGTTCTTCTAGAATATAGACTTCATAAGTAAGATAGGGGAGTTCTTCTTTTTGAATTGGCAAAAATCTTGGATCTTCTGAGGCTGAAATTGCATTTGAAATGATTTCTTCTGCTATATTATTTTTAGTAGGAAGGTAAGTACCGATGCATCCTCTTAGCTTCTTATCTTTATGAATGCTTACAAAAACCCCACTTCTTTTTTTAAAAAAATCTTCAGGTAGGTCTTTGGGAGGTTTAAGAATCTTGCCTTCCTTTACATATTTTTCTACACTCAGGCGGGCCAATTTTAGATAAGGACTTTCCATATCATTTTTAGTATAAAATTTGGAAAATTTAAGGTCAAATAAAAAAGGAGCCGTTTGGCTCCAACGAGAACGAGATACTATATAAAGGTACTAAGGAGGTTGGGAGGGAAAGGATGACCTTTCCCTCCCAAAGCGGGCAGCGCTTTTAGCAGCTGCCCTTTAATTATACCCCATCTAAATTTATATTGTCAAGGCCGGGGATAAGATAATTGAAATTAAGAAAAGATCTCCCAAAAAGAATTTATATTTTCTCAGGATAATCGGTTGTAATTTCATCTACTCCCAAATTTTTCAATCTCTTAATTTCACTTTCATCATTGGTTCTAAAAGGAGTCCATTTTTATGGGAGAGTCTTACCAAATACTTTTTGCGAGGCCTTCCCTCGTCAAGATTTATTTTCCAAAACGCATTAGGAATCTCTCTCTTTTTTTGAAGAACTCCCTTGCTTGATCTAAAATTCTTTTTTCTGCCTCTTCTTGCGGATTATAATAATTTTCTTTTACAAAAAAAGCCATCCTGCCAAAGTATAATGCTCTTAACAACTTCAAAACTTCTTTTTTGTCCCCGCCGGAGCGATGATAAATATAAAGCATTTCATAAACTATCTCGGACCAAAGTTCCTTGTTTATTTTTAAAATTCTCTCTTTCAAAAACATTTTCTCCAAAAGATTACTCATCTTTTTAGAAAAACAGGATTTAACAGATTTATAATGCTCTTGAAATTGAGAAATGGCCATCTCTTTGATTTCTTGATAATTAAGGTCAAGATTTGGAGGTTCTGTTTCATTTCTTGTTTGACAAACTAAAGGAGGATTCCTCAATTCTATTTTCTTTTGCCAAAGTTCTTTATTCTCCTTTAGAAAACTAAAGAGGGTTTCTGCCACTTCTAAAAACATTTGATTTAATTTAGGCTTGCTTGGTTTGTGAATTTTTGTTCCAAGATTTACTTGAGCAATTGCTAATCCAGATTTAATCGCCAAAAGAGTCATAAAAATATCAATTCCAAAATTCTTGACCGATTCTTTCCATCTTTGTGAAAGCCAAAAACTCACCATTTTTCCAGAAAACCCAAAATCTCCCCCAATTGGCTGGCGAATATTATAGCCCAGGAGCCCATATATTAAAGGATAGCAGAGATGATTGGTTATTGAGGCATCAAACTTATGGCGAGAATAAAAAGGGGTAACAAAATCATACCCCTTCTTAACTGACCCTAAAAGGCATTTCACCCATTCTTTCGTGATACTTTTTAAATCGGCATCAACTACCATTGCCCACTCAGCCTCCAATTCTTTAATTTTCAAAAAAAGATTAAAAAGATTATTTCCCTTTCCACAAATTCCCGGGGGTGTGGAAATATAAATTTTTGGAGTTTTTGTTTTTGTTTTTAAAAAAATCTGACCTGTTTTATCAGGAGAATTGTTATCAGAATTTATTATTACTTTTGAAAAATCTCTGAAGTATCTTTCTAATCCTTCATCAACCTTTTCTACAACATAAGAAATACTGTCGGCCTCGCAAAAAGAAGGGATGCCAACCACTATCTTTGCTTTCTTAATTCTGGAGGGATTTTCTTCTATCATTTTAGATTAATCAATTCTAAGAAGCGGTCAGTGACTCTTGAAGCTTCATAGACCTCCTTTGCCACTTTTAAATTGTTTTCAATAATTTTCTCCCTCTTTTCTTTATTCTGCAGAATGTCTGCTTGTTTTTTAATTGCCCCGAAGGAAAACTTCTTATACAGCCACCAAAATTTTAATCCGCTTTTTTCAAAATCTTTAATTATTTCTTCAATCCGCCGGCCAATAACAATTTTTCTACTAAACCAACATTCCAAAAAAGGATACCCAAACCCTTCCCTTAAACTCGTCATTAAAATTGCTTCAGAGGCCTGATATAAGTCTCCAATACTAAATTTCTTTATTTTTCCAGCATTATCGTATTTTCTTTCCAAAGGCAGAGGAGGCCTGACAAAAATTATTGGGAATTTTTCTTTAACTTTAATTTTTCTTAATTTTTGATAGTAGATTTTGCTTCGAGGGTCATTTAAATCCACCTTCCCAGAAACTACTACACCATAATTTTCTTTAGTAATTTCTCGCAATCTCTTTGTTAAAAGAATTGCCTCTTCAATATTTTTTCGCGGCACAATCCTTACTGGATAGAGAAAAAACTTTAGATTATTCGGAATTCTTAATTTTTGATAAATTAATTTTCTTTCCTTTATTTTTAGAGGCTGAGAAAATATCTCACTAACAATGCCATTTGGCAGGTAAAATATTTTCTTTTTAGGAATTCCTTCTTTAATTAATTTTTTTTCCAAATTCCTATTTACGATTAAAAAACCATCAACCCCTTCCCCATTTTTTAAAATTTTTCTAATCTCTTTTTGGGAGAAAAAACTTTTAATTTCTCTTAAATAAATTGGTGAATCTTTATAAAAATCATGGACGTGAAAATATAATTTAGTTGCTGAATTTTTAAACAATTGACCATACCAAAAATAACCAATCATTGCTGGTAAATGATAACCGCCCATTAAAGGATTTTCCACTATTACCCGGTCAATTCCTTGGGTATATTTTCCGAGTTTTTTTGCGATTATTTCTGCTTTAGCAAAGACCCCTCGCTTTTTAAGTTTCCTCTTTGGCGGTAAAAGTTCCGGTATTTTAAGATAAACTGCATTTTTAATTCTTTTTTCTTTTATCTCTCCGCCCAAAAAATAAATTTCCACATCCTGGTTCTTTTTTGCAATTTCTCTTGCCAAACTAAAAATCGACATATTAACTCCATCTCGCCAGCCAATTCCATAATGACAAAAACAAATTTTCTTTCGAGCCATTTTATTGATTTCTTATGTTTTATATTTTCTCAGGATAATCGGTTGTAATTGCATCTACTCCCAAATCTTTCAATCTCTTAATCTCATTTTCATCATTTGTTCCCCAAGCATCTAAAAAGAGTCCATTTTTATGAGAGACTCTTACCAAATCTTTTGTAATTAAAGAATGATGAACACTTATCATATCCACCTTTGCCCTTTTTGCTTTTCTAATTATTGTCTCAGGTGTCATTTGTTTTTTGAACCCACCCAAGGCCACCTTTAATAGGGGATTGACTTCTTTAAATTTTCTGGCAACAGAGGGAATTTCAGTAACCACAATCGCTTGTTTTTCCATAGAAAATCTTTTTATAGCCTTATTGATTTTTTCTTCCAGCCCCTTTTCTTTTACATCGATTTTACAAGCACATTTGTTTTTAAGAAAACTCAAAGCTTCTGACAGGGTTAAAATAAGATCACCGTTTTTGTAGGTGATCTTTTTGATTTGTTTGAGACTTAGTTTATTGACCCAGCCTCGGTAATTTGTCTTTTGTTTTAGACTCTTGTCGTGAAAGACGATTAATTTTTTATCCTTTGTTTGTCTTACATCAAATTCTACCACCTCGGTATCTAAATAAAGCGCTTTTTCAAAAGCCTCTTTTGTATTTTCTGTAGCATGACCCGATGCACCTCGGTGAGCAATTTTCAGCATATTATATTTAACAAGATTTATTGTAGCAAACCAACCCAACACTTCAAGATCTACTTTTCCACAGTTCAAACACTTTTTAATTTAAAGTTTGCTACAAGATATCCAACCCCAAAAGGTGCTTCATATGAAAGAATCTCCGGCTTCCAATTTAGCCCCTCCAACACGCCCAGGAGAATCAGAAGCGAGCGAAATCCACATTCTCCGGCTTCTTCCACAAGACCTTCATCGAGGTTTAGAATTTCTCGCACCCTTTTCTCTTTTAATAACTTCACAATTTTCTCATCAAACTCTTTTCCTCTGGGAGAAAAACCTCCTGGAGCATCAGATGTAAGACAATGAGAAAGATCCCCACTTGCCACAAATGCAATTTTTTTATTGCTTTTTTGAATAACTTTCAAAAGAGCCTGTCCTAAATTAAAATGTGTTTCTCTTGGAAGAAGTGAATAAGAAAAAGAGATAAGTTTAAAATTAAGTCCAAGATTTAAATAATAAAGAGGAACCAAGGTGCCATGATCTAATTCTTTGGACTCAATAAGCTGAAAAGGAATTTGTATCTTTTTTAGTTCCTCTAATATTTCTCTCAATAGTTCTTTATCATTTTTAAAAGAAAGTTCTGTTGAAAAGTCTCCAAACTGAGTGAAGTGACCAAAAAAAGTCTTGGCGGAGTTAAAAACAAAAGTTTCAGGAGAGAAAGGAGCGTGAGGAGAGACAAGAATAACCGTTTCTGGTTGAGTCTCGGTGTAAATTTGAGATGTTTTCTTTAAAGCCTCAATTGTATTTTTCACCTTTTCTAAATCCAAAGGAGAGCCAATTGTTGGAATAATAATTGGAGGATGGGGCAAAAATGAGGCAATTTTGAGCATATTTTTTGAAAATATGTTTATGAGAGATTACTTAAAAACTCCTTCAATTTTTGTTTGGCATTTTGGGCAGACGCCGTTTTTATCAAATCTCTGAATAAAATAACCGATTCGCTTAATCATTAATTGGCCACATTTTGGGCAATAAGTATTTTCTCCCTCAAGGCCAGGAATGTTGCCGGTATAAACAAACTTTAGGCCTTCATTTAGGCCAATTTCTCTTGCTTTAATTAAAGTCTCAGGCGGGGTATCAGGTAGGTTTTGAAGTTTCCAAGAAATGGCTCCGCAAAATTGAGTAACATGCCAGGGAGTTTCAGGTCCTAATTCCTCTTTTATAAACTTTGCAATATTTTTAAAAATTTCTTCTTTGTCATTTAAGGTAGGAACAACTAAAGTTGTCACCTCAACCCAGATATTTTTTTCTTTTAGTCTTTTTAAATTATCTAAAACCGGCTGAAGCCTTCCACCGCAATATTTGATATAAAATTCATCTTCAAAAGATTTTAAATCTACATTGATTGCATCCAAAAAAGGTGCAATTTCTTTGAAAAGTTCTTTTGAAAAATATCCATTTGATACCCAATTGTTTTTGAGACCTTTTTCTTTGGCTAGTTTCATACAATCAAGTGCAAATTCGGAAAAGATTGTTGGTTCGGTATAGGTATAGGATATGGAAAGGGCTTTGTTCTGGCAGGCTGCTTTTACTACATCTTCTGGTGATACTTCTTCCCCCAAAATATCTTTTTTATTAATTTTTGGAGCCTGAGAGATATGCCAATTTTGACAGGTGTGACAGGCAAAATTACATCCAACAGATGCTATAGATAAAGATTGAGTTCCGGGCAAGAAATGAAAAAAAGGTTTTTTTTCAATAGGGTCTAAATTTAAAGCACAAAGCTTTCCATAGTTTAGAGCATAGAGCTTTCCGTCAATATTTTCTCTAACTCCACAAATTCCTCTTTTTTTATTTTCAATAATACAATAATGAGGACAGTTTAGACATTTTACCTTTTCATTTTCTAAGTTTTGATATAAGAGAGCCTCTTTCATTGTTTTTATTTTACCACCAAATTTCAAAAAGAAAAACTATCTTGCAGGTAGCACCTTCTCAAACGTTGTAATATAGAGATCCATGGTAATGTTATTACAATGGTGGAGGAGATTTGACAAAGTCTCTAAATTTATATATTTTTTTTGTTAGCACCAAAGACAACTAAATAAAGAAAGGAGGAAAGATGAAAGAAAGAGTGAGTGATGCGCGGGAGGTTTTATTAGGACATCCGAAGATTCGGGAGAAAGAACATAAAGTAGCAAGCATTTTGAGGGAGTTGAGATTGGTTCTCGGAGAAATGCTTAAAGGGGCTGCTGATCATCAGATTAATCTTTGTTCAGAAGAGGGCAGAAAATGGGTTATAGATCGGCTTACAACCAAATTCGAGAAACCTCTTCGCCAGATTATCTATGAAGTGGAAAGGAAGTAGGATGTCAGGAAAATTGGAGGTTATTGCAGGGTGTATGTTCTCTGGAAAGACTGAGGAGCTTCTGCGCAGAGTTGAACGAGCAAAGATTGCCAAAAGAAAAGTTCTTCTTCTAAAGCCAGAGATTGACACCCGCTATTCCAAAGAAGAGGTAGTTACTCACTATGGTCGAAGTTACCCATGTCACAGAATTCCGCTTGATCCTACACTTGAAACCCTCAGGAGAATTTTGGGTGCAGAATTAGATGAAACAGAAGTCATAGGGTTTGATGAAGTACATTTCTTTGCTCCTGCTTTTGTTGAATTATGTAAGAGTTTAGTAGGCCAAGGAAAAAGAGTAATTGTTGCAGGATTGGATCTTAATTTTAGAGGAGAACCATTTGGGTCAATGCCTCAATTATTATGCCTTGCTGATGAAGCTACAAAGCTCCAGGCAATATGTGTCAAATGTGGAAAACCTGCTACAAGGACACAGAGGCTTGTTGATGGTAAGCCAATTACTTCAGGTCCAGAGATTCAAATTGGTGGAAGAGAGAGCTACGAAGCTCGTTGCTTAGATTGTTGGGTTGGCCCCGATGATTAGGCCGATTTTCGCCTCTAAAGCCCCGGCAGGAAACCTGCTAGGGCTTTTTTTATTTTTTTTCTTATGATAAATTAAGATAAATATGCTTCATCGAATTTTTATAGCCATTAACCTACCAGAAGATATTAAGTCAAAACTTCTCTCATTTCAAAGAAAATGGCCAAGTTTGCCTTGTCGTTGGACAAAGCCAGAAAATTTACATATTACTTTACTGTTTTTGGGTAATTTAGATGATAATCAATTAAACGAGACAATTAAAATATCGAAAGAAGTAGCCAAAAGGCATAAACCATTTTTAATAAAGCTTGAGAAAATATGTTTCGGCCCTCCTAAAAAATTTCCTCCAAAAATGGTATGGGTAAAAGGAGAACTTAATCAAGAATTGGCTAATCTCCAAAAAGATTTGGAAGATTCAATTTTTGAGCATCCTGCTTATAGATATAAGGAAAAAGAGACAAGACCTTATTCTCCTCATATAACTTTGGCAAGGATAAAAGCGTGGGAATTTAGAAGACTGGAGGATAGACCAGAGATAGATGAGCCAATAGACTTGAGATTTGAGGTAAATTCATTTGAGATAATGGAGAGCCATCTTAAAAGAGAGGGAGCAGAGTATGAAATTTTGGAGTCAATAGTGTTGATTAAGGATAAATAAACATCAGTTATTAATAATCAATTAATTATTCTTATGAGTCTTTTATCTATTGTTCTTGAAGTATTAGGAGGCCTATCTTTGTTTTTATATGGCCTTTTTGTTTTGAGTAACGGCTTTAAGAAAGTCTTTTCTTCAAAGCTTAAGCAAATACTAACCACGCTTACTAAAAACTCTATCCGAGGAGTAGGATTGGGAGCGTTTGTTACCTCAATAATTCAAAGTTCCAGTATTACCGTAGTTACCCTGATAGGTCTGTTAAACGCAGGACTTCTTAACCTAAGAGAGGCTGTTGGTGTGATGCTTGGAGCAGAAATTGGAACTACGGTAACAGCTCAGATAGTTGCTTTTAAGATTGGAATCTATTATTCTCCGATTCTATTTATTGGTTTTATTCTATGGTTTTTTTCTCGCTCCAAGAAACTACGATATATAGGGCAAGTAATTTTAGGATTTGGGTTGCTGTTTTTAGGAATGCACTTGATGAGTTCAGGACTTAAACCATTGAGGGAAATGCCTTTTTTTATAAACCTATTAATTCGTTTTGGTCAAATTCCTATTTTGGGAGTTTTAGCAGGTGCATTGTTCACTGCGGTTATTCAATCAAGCTCAGCAACAATTGGTTTGGTAATTGCAATGGGTATGGAGGGAATAATTAACTTACCATCAGCTATTGCCCTAGTGCTGGGAGCAAATATTGGAACTTGTATTACTGGAGCATTAGCTTCTATAAAATCTTCTCTTTCTGCAAGACGGCTAGCAATTAGTCAATTATTGGTTAACATATTTGGTGTTCTATTATTTGTTTTCCTTCTTCCCTATTTTAGCAGAATGGTAGCATTTACTAGTTCCAACCTCTCTCGTCAGATTGCTAATGCTCATACTTTTTTCAATGTCATTGTAACTTTAACATCTATTCCTTTGGTGGGTTGGTTAGTAAGACTGGCTACTAAAATAGTTCCTGGTAAAGAAGCAGAGATAGAAAAAGGAACAAAGTTTTTAGATGAAAAGATTCTTAATGTGCCGAGTGTTGCAATATTGCAGGCCCATAAAGAAATTTTAAGGATGGCGACAATTACTCAAACAATGCTTCAGGAAGCAAAAGAAGCATTTTTTACTCAGAATAAATCCTTGGTCAGAAGTATAAAGGAAAAGGAAGAAAGAGTAGATGAGCTACATCATATCATTGATAATTATTTAACTAAAATTTCAACCTTAGATTTGTCAGAGAAGGAGTCCAAAACTCTTACCTTTTTAATTCATAGTGTCACTGATATAGAAAGGGTAGGGGATCATGCTGATAATTTAGCAGAACTCCTTGAGTTTAAGATAAAACAAGGTTTAAGCTTCTCTTCTAAAGCCCAGGAAGAATTGAGGTTAATGTTTGAAAAATCCATACAGTCTTTTTCAACAGCAATTTCAGCTTTTCAAAATTATAACAAAGAAACAGCCCAAAAAGTTTTAGAGATCGAAGAAGGAGTAAACCAGTTGGAAAGAACTTTAAGAGAAAGGCATTACCAAAGATTAAGAGAAGGAATTTGTAAAAAAGAAGCAGGGCCAATATATTTAGAAGTTTTGAGCAACTTAGAGCGTGTTTCCGATCATGCAGAAAATATAGCTGCTGGAATTATTTTAGACATAAACCTATGAAGAAAATTCATTTTATAGGTATTGGCGGTATCGGCATATCGGCATTAGCTCAATTTTATTTAGAAAAAGGAGCCGAGGTCTTTGGTTCTGATTTAGTCTCATCTGAAATTACTAAAATGCTGGAGGAAAAAGGAGCGAAAATTATAATAAATTCAAAATTCAAAATTCAAAATTCAAAATTACAACGAAAAGTTGCGCGGCAACCTCGTTACTTTGCGCAATTCAAAATTCAAAATTTAATAAAAAAAGCAGATTTGATTATTTATTCCAAGGCAGTGCCAG
>Ga0190336_1000150_pt1 | contig 13305 bp, 27 predicted proteins | sample 487204910_MG_FD_161651 | JGI IMG/M metagenome (GOLD analysis project Ga0190336, IMG submission 161651) | Hydrothermal vent sediment bacterial communities from Southern Trench, Guaymas Basin, Mexico - 4872-04-9-10_MG | ecosystem: Environmental > Aquatic > Marine > Hydrothermal vents > Sediment ...
TTCCTTGACGCAGCCTTGCACAGTGCCCTCTACCTCTTTTCAATTATGTCGTCTCATGGATGTATGGACAAGAGTATCATCGAAAGAGTATTACATAATAAACCTAAAGTGTTCAATGTCAAACATCGTGGACTATACGGAAATGGAAAGTGTTCTCAATGAACAACAATTTTGGTATGTGTCCGGATTAGTTTTAAAGTCTCACAGAAAAGCAAATCCTAACGAGATAAAAGAAATCGGATTAGCTTATTTATTTCTTGATGGAGGAGTCTCAATATGAGTATTCTACGAATTTCAGAATTCAAAGTCTTAATGAGAAAGAATAATTCAAAACAAACGTTTTCGATAAATTGGAGTATGTCCAGAGCTTTCCTTGAACAATTAAGGGGCATGCTTTCTCAACCCGTTTCCCCTTATTTAATATTCACATTATCAAACGAAAAAGTATTTACAGGAAAAATAACTTCCGTATGTTTCGAACATAATGGAATCGCGTATTTTCCGTATAGTATCTGGATTGAGTTTTCGCCACTCAAAAAGGAGCAATTTGAAGAATATAATAGATTGATAGAGGAATTAGTGGTCATATCCCCTCTAAACTATAAAGATCTCGAAATCAGAGGATCGTACTCATTATGGGGATTCGAAGGAATAATCTTGAGTTGTGAAAAAGAGGATGAAGAGGATATGATCAATTTAGGAATAGCCTATTTAACCCTTGTGAGGTAACACAATGGAAGCCTATAAAATTAGTGGTGTATTGAAGGAGTTTACTACCGATATATCCCTCGATTTTTCATCCCACCGTCTTCAATTTAAGTTCGAATTAGATCAGTCCGATCCCGAACTGCCAATTGGTTTAATCGATAAAGACAAACGAGCTGCGTGTATCTTCGTCTTGAAAGGAAAATATGTACCATTTCATCTTCATAGCTTTGAGTTTAGAAACGTTGTTAATGCAGAATATTCACCACCACTAAAAGGATTTCCAGAAAATGTTTATTATGTTGTCAATCCTTATTCGACTTCTGCGCATAACAATTTTCCTCCAAGCTACGTTGATATCACTCGTTATTTAATACTAACCCTTTCCTCGTTTGAAAATTGGAAATATCCGTACCTCTTTGACTTCACACAAACTCATCCTCTAAAAGGATTGATATTGGTCTATTCGAGTAGTGAGATAAAAAATGAAAGAGAAGTATATGAATTAGCAGTTTCATACTTGACTCTTTCAGGAAAAGAGGGATAGATCTGGAGTAAGATGGAACTAATACCATTCTTTGCAGAAACTTTGAAGATAGAAACGGGGCAAAACGAGGATATCACGATTTGGGTTGAGTCCAATCCTCTTCTCCCAGAGTATCCCTCAGTTCTGTTAAATAAGACAGGGAACGTACTGAAGGACAAAGACAAGAATTTATACTTCTTGATTAAAATTAACAAAATACTTTGCTTATTTCGAGTGCGTCATTTAGGTCTGATAAATTATTCGAGATTTGACGTGCTATACATAAAGCTTCAATTGTGCAATCAAGAATTTTCAGACTTCGTGAATCTTTTCGATTATCCATTACATCGTTCAGGAATGGCACTAAGCATCGTAGGAGTCTTCCTTATTTCAGAGGATAGGCTTGATCCTAAGGAACTGAAGGAAATGGGAGTAGCTTATCTTTGCTTGCTTTCAAAGGGAGAGATAAGACGAAAGGCATACGAGTTTGTGATGGAGAACAAATAAATGAGATTAATACCGTTCTTTTCGAGATCACTTAGGTTCTTCTTTGCAAGAGATAGTTCACTGGAGATTGTTGATAAAACCTATCTTCCTTACTCCTTTAGATTTTTAGGAAAAGTTTATTATTATAGAAGAAAGTTGACTATCAATAATGTCTCTCTTCCTTTAACGTTTTGTATTGAGGATAAGAAGATCATGTTGATTCTTAATAAAGACTACACAATTGTCTCTATTCCTATATTCAAGATATGTGCCTTAAAAAGAATAAAGTTTGTCCTACATAGTACGTATAATAATAAAATTAAAAATAATATAATAAATATAACTAATAATAATAAATTATATAAGGCGGGAAATGGGGAATTGCATATCAGTCCTCCTCTAACAGGAATGGTTGTCTTTTATGATGAAGATGAAAATGAAGAAGAGATCATCGAAGTTGGTACCGGGATGCTGAGCATTTATTCACCTGACGAAATTCTTCAAAAGTATATGTAAAAGATGAATTCGATATTCTTTTACTCAAATCATCTTGAGTTCTTCTTCAAGGAGAGAACGTTCACTCTTGAAATAATAGATAATTTCTGTTTGCCGTTTTCAAAGAAATTCTTGTATTCCATTTATCATCATCGTCGTGCACTTAAAGCTCCAGAATCGATGCCCCAAGAGTTCCTTCGAGAATACAATCCAGAAAGAATGAAAGTTACCTTAATTCTCAATTTAAACGGATCATTCTTTTTCTTTCCTGTTCAAAAGATTCATGCTATTCACGATGGAAAAGAAAATATTCCTTCCTTTCGTATTTATACGATCTACAACGAGAAATTGTATAATAAACTGATACAGGTGACCAAGAAACATATAACGTTCTTTTTCGGATCATCACGAACCGCTTCGGCAAAGGGAGCAATAATCTTTGGTGAAAAAGAAAGGGATAACAAGGGAGTCTTAGAGGCAACTATTGGATTGCTCACCATGCTTACTCCAGAAACTATTAAGAAGGAATACATGTGAAATGCACATAAATGCGATATAACAAAATTTAAGTTCCGATTCATAGAAAATATTGGAACTAAAAGAAAAATTTGCGTAGGAATGAAATATGTGCGAATCATGGCAAAATTTTTGGTGTTCTAAGATCAGTTCAACAAAGATTGAGGAGGACATATAAAATGAGTTGTGATTTCCCGATTGAATGTAGATTTTGGGACTCAAAGGAGAGAAAGTGTAAATTGTCCTTGGAGGAGTTCCAAGAGTTGTGTGAAAAAGGACGGAATCCATGTGAAACACATCAGAGGAAGATAGATGCAACGGCAGAACGAGAGTTCATAAAAGCATACAATGGAAATGATGATGAAACAATGAAAACGATTGTATCATCACCATTTACAAACTTTGGAAAAAGAAAAAGATAAATTCTAAATAAATGGGGTGGCAAAAAGATGAGCAGACGAATTAGAGTTGTTAAAGTGCGAAAGGATCATGTGTGTGAAGCATGTGGTGTCACTATCAAGAAGGGAGAGAAAGCTTTTGTAGAGAGCGTTTTGTTGACCGCTTATCAAAGATACCCAGAGGTTTATTATTATCACTACAAAGAAGGCATGAGTGAAGACGAATTTAACAAGCTATCCTTAGATGAAATAAGAAAGATGATATGTAAAAATGAGTAAAAATATAAGGATATACGAATCAATTGATGAGAAAGATCTCAGAGGCGGCAAAGACTTACTCTTAACAGCCTTCATGGGAGGACGGAAATACGGGCACTGTATCCAATTTACCATTGGACGAGAATACACTTGTTTAAGCGAAAAACAACTCTTAGACATGGTGACGGTTATTTTGAAACGACTAAAATGCGAGAAAGGATTTTCAGCAACAGAATGGGGAGAACCAGAACGAATTGAGCCGTAGGAAATGAAGGAACTTCTAATAAGTACTCCTGCTGAAGTAGTGGGGATTTCTAAAAACGAAGAAAATATTGTAATCGTAAGATTTGGGCATCTGTTCAAGTTTCCAAAAAAGATATTTCAAATCAATTAAGCAATTAGTATCTTTCATCGAAAACGACACCTATTACATTATCTTCGAAGTCAAGCTTAAGAAAAAGATCGACTACATTATAGGAAAAATAGAGGAAATCGAAACTTATTATTTATATCGTGTAAATTCTACTAATGCGGTGAGTCTTTTGATGTCTATCTCAGAGGAGGATTTTAGTAAGCTATATTGGATATACAATCATTCGCTATATAAAGCTTCTACTATTCCTCGTTTCGGGAGATCGTGGAAGACGATGGAAATCTGGAATTTTAATGGAATAATTCTAAAACAAACGAACGAAACACTGGAAGATTTAAAATACATTGGGATAGGACTCCTTTCCATGTTTAGAAAGGTAATTGAGCCAGAGATGGTTGATTTATAGATATGAACGAAATAGTTATCTCGACTCCTGGAGAAGTGGTTGGTATTAACAGTTCGGAACACGGATTCCGAGAAAATCTTGCCCTCTTAAAATTAGGACAGCTATGTTCTGTCGATCGGCACATAAACAATATAGCTCAAATCGCCAAGAATATTGAAGAAGAATCCTATTACTTTCTTTTCCAAGTAGACGATTGTTTTTATTTTGGAAAAATTTCAGATATAGACATCTATTACTATTTTAATTCTCTAAAAAGACGTTGTCTTGATATTGTAGACTTCTTAATTAAACTATCGAAAAAGGACTATTCTAAGTTAGTACACTCACTTTACACGTATCGCTCTAAGTACGGATCCTCAGTATCTATCTTCCAATTTGGAAGAATGTGGACAACCACGAAAATTTGGAATTTTAAAGGAGCTATCTTAAAATATAATAGCGAGTCGTTAGAAGAATTGAAGGAATTTGGAGTAGGATTACTCCTAATGTTGGGAGAAAGAGTATGAAACTCCTTAACTCCTAAGATAAACAAATATATTGAAGGAGGAATATTAAAATGAAAACGTTGGAACGATTGAAAGTAATTTGGAAGAATGAAAGAGAATATCTCGACGATGTCATAGCTATATTCAAGCGGGTATTGGTCACCTTAGCTTTTATAACATTTTTATTTATAGTCCTTTCGATTACGGCTATTTTGATGTTTGAAATATAGGAGGTGTGAAAATGAAACATATAAGAAAGTTTAAAAGTAATCTTTTGTTTGAGGTAGAAAAACTATTGAATCGACCTGGGGTTACAGTCAAAGCGATGTTTGTAACTCCTCATGGAGACGAAGATATCATTTATGTCGTATATGAGGAAGACAAGTACTAAACAATGGGCACTATAATTTTGTCTGTCCCTCACAAGTGTCCTTTATGCAAAAAGGAACATAGAAAACTTACTCATTATAATTCGAGGGTGGGTGAATTTCAGTACTTAGAGCCTGGAGACATAATTCTAATGAATGAAGACAAAAAACTAAGTTTTATTGTAGCAGAAGGATACTGTGAAAAAGAGGCGTCATTTTATCTTTGTAGGGTCGGCGTGAGTAATTCTCGTATTACCTCGATTGTCCAGCCGTGTAAAGCACACTAACATACTTTCAAATTTGAAATATTATATTGGAACACAAATGAAGGTTTTAGAAATAGAAGACCAGTGGAGATTCATAAAAAAGTTTCTTGTGAATAGATATGGACGGATCACAGAGGAAGGTGTTCATCACCGCAAGAAGAGTTGGCTTCGATGGTACTTTTCTTCGAGAACACAGAAACAAATTCGGGAGTCGTTTCAATGAGTTATCAAAGCACTCTCCTTGGTCTTAACATATTTATAGCGTTAAGGGAGGAAGGAGATATGACTGATATAGTAGAGAAAATATTGGATATCTTTGAAAGAGCTATAAGTGCTGAAATCGAAAATCGAGACTTTCATTTACCTCTTGAAAGAGAACAAATTAGAGAAAGTTATCGTAAAAGAATCTCCAAGTTATTTAGAGGAGGTTTTAGCCAAAAGAGTATAGTCAAAGACATAACAGACACATTTGATTCCGCAATTCATTGTGAGGCTATGAAGTGGAAACAAGTTCTTCCCATTGCCAACGTAGCTAACAAAGAGAAGTATGAAAAGGAATTGATAAAGATTCACGAAGGAGCTTTGCGAGCATCTTATACAACTGCTTTGCATTGTTTATTTAGAGAAGAGGATAAAATATAAAATTAAAAAGGAGGTATGAAATATGCCAGAAGTAGTTAAGATGGGTGAAATAAAAAGTTCCCTTCCCGTAATATTTTTTGGACAGAATGATGGGAAGGTGGTAACGTTTAGATTCGAAGGAGGTACGACTCCTGAGGGTACACAGCTCAGTAAAGGCGAGTGGATACGATATTTCCCAGGAGAGACAGATCTTGCCGGGAGGGAAGTAAGCGAGAAACTTAGAAATGGAGTACTGGAAACATATATATTTGCAATGGAAGAGGATGCGGTTGCTGTCCTATCTGTAACGGAGAGTGCAGTGGGTGCAATAAGAAAAGCGATAGAGGAGAGTGGACGAGACGTTGATAATCCTGAGGAGTGGACCGATTTGGTGTTTACGATGCAGAGGAAGGGTACCCAGACATGGAAAGTTTCGATCAAAGAGATGGGTGAGTTAGAGGGAAAGGTAAAGGAGGCTCTGAAGAACTGCGAGGGTGAGACATACGCGAACATCGACGAGTTAGCACTAAAAGTTGGACTTGAAATAGGAGAAGAGGACTTCGATTCTGTAAAGGAAGTTTTGACATCTCTTAAGGGCAGAGTGTACTCCTTGGGTAAGAACGGACTGAAGCTGAAGAAATGATTTCCACTCACCATGACGCGGATGGTCTCGCCTCTGCCTATCTTTATTCTTTAGCAAGTGGAGATACTGAGGTAGAGATTCGTAATTTTGGAGACGTAGCAAAAGGTTCGACTGTTGTCCTTGACATGCACCCGAGTCCCTCGTTCAAGGGACTCGTAATCGATCACCACCCAGGTCATCCAGAGAATAGAAAATATAAACTGATTTTCGATGATACTCCAACAACTGTGATTGTCTTCAGGAATTATAAGGACAAGATTCCCACAGAAAAATGGTGGATTACTGCAGTTGGAGCGGTTGGGGATATGGAGCCTTATTCAATTCCTCCAGAAGTGTGGGATACTTGTCCTATGTTGAAAGCGAGACACACAAAATTCTATGGTTGGAAACACGAACCTTTTCATCTCAGATTGTATCATCTGTTATCGTCTGGCGTAAACGCCTTGTGTAGATTAGGACAAGAATTTGACGCTTGGGATGTCCTTGAGGAAGCAGAGAGTCCGATGGACGTTGTAAATGATCCTCGATGTGTAGAAGCAAAGAAGTTATTAAAAACGACCACCAATTCCATTCTACAAGAATTAGAATTAGTTGAGTGGAACGACGTTTTGATAGGAACGATATCATCGGACATAGTGGTTGAGGGTCGGATAGCGACTCAACTCTCAAGGGATATGCAAGAGACTGTACTGATACAGAATTCAGAGACAGGTTCATTCTCGATACGAGGTGATTTATCTTCGTGGCTTGAACAAAAACTCAGAGAAGGAGCTGATAAATCCAATATAGAGATTGAAGTTGGTGGACACGCAGAAGCTAAGGGTGGCACCGTAAAACCACCCAACGTATCTGTATTGTCCATATTGGAGTCTTTATAAAATGTTCAAATTTGATTCGAAGGTAGCCGATGAATTAGTAGATGGTGGATTGACCCCCAATGAGATGTTATTTCTCTTTGGGGGTCCCAATTCTGGTAAGTCTTTATTGGCTTATCAGTTAGCTTGTCAATACAATAGTGTAGTTATAAATACCGAGATTGGAGATCCAAAAGCATTTAGTGAGTTTCTCCAACCCAGATTCGAAAAGCGATTTCGTCAGCCCTTTCAATTGAATTGTCGTTCTCTCTATTCATTAGCTAATGTGCTTGGATTAGATATCCAACTAATCACTAAAGGACAAGAGGGCAAGGCGGGGAAGGTTGAGAGTAATATCACGACCACTGATAAATTTCCAGTCTTAGAATACATTAAACAACATAAATGTGACATCTTGGTACTTGATTCTATCACTACTCCAATCAAAGGCGCAATGGGTAGTGCAAGACAGAACTTTGGTGCAAGAGCAGATGTTATATCTCGGATCCTTGGTCAGTTATCGTTAATTTTAGACGAGACAAATGTGGCAATAGTGGTGGTGTCACATCAGAGTCAGGATAAAGCAAATAAATTTGATGAAGGAAGAATTTGGGGTGGAGATACTTTAGCTTATAATGCAAAATATGTTCTCCAACTTCGTACTCCTAATTTTAAAGTAGAAACTGACGCCAAGACCCTTTATAAACAAATACGAAGAAGAAGATATTTGGGGAAGCTGGAAAGTAAGTGGCATCAGCTTCCCTTGAAAAAAGATCATGGTTTTGTATAATTCGATTGTCAAAGATGGAGCAAGAAGCATGAAGATAAACTTAGAGAGGATAAGTGCTGCAATAGGCACAGTCATTAGTTCTAAGAAAGGTAAACAATCAGCTAAGAAACTGAAAGAGGATATACTTCTAAAGATGAAGGAAAGGGAAGACAATCCAACTATACTACGAGCAGCGCTGGTCATGTGTCTTGAGGAATTGGCTAAGGACATAAAGAAAGAAGACTTAGATGACGCAATAGATTTGTTCTTGGAGGAGCTTATTGCAGAATTATTTGAGGAGTTGAGTGAGGAGGACTTACTCTCCCTTCAAGGCGCATCATATCCTGATGTAAATTCTAATACAAATTCTATCTCTTCTGACAATCCCATGTATAGGTAGAGATGGACAAAGAGGTAATAATCGATACTCGAGAACCCAAACACGTTCTTGACATTGCAACCAAAACTCTTAAGGACTATAAAGTTAAACGAGCTAAATTAGAGGTTGGGGATATTCAATTCGAGGACATAATAGTGGAACGAAAGACACCTTCAGATTTTGTTACATCAGCAAGGCGTTCAGATTTTTGGACAAATCTGTATGTAATGAAAACAAATTACAAACATTCATTTCTTCTTATTGACGGGGATGATTTCTCTTGGCGAGAAGTGATCTCAAGGAGGGGAATCACTAATTCAATGGTGGAAGGTGCAAAGGTTTCAGTCCTCATGATGGGTATCCCAATCATAGAATTTGCAAAGTTGAGTAGTGCATTCAAACACCTTGATGTGATGTTTCAGAAGAAGGTGAGTGTAAAACCTCCTCGAACAGCAGACCTCAAAATCTCAAAACTTAATGCGAATTTACATTCACTAAGGATTGCTTCTCTTATGTGCGTTCCTCGTATTGGTAATGTGACTGCTGAAAAATTACTTCGGGAATACGGGACTCTCATAAGCGTAATAGAAGAAGCCAAAAATGCGGATACTCCCGCAAAGAAACGTATATATGATTTCTTTTATGGAGAGGATAAAGATAATCAAAATGAAAACCCTAAACGAAATTTTAGAACAAATTAGGAGGGTTCTCAGTCATGCCTTGCCAAGGACTCAAAAATACTTTTCGGATTTTGAAAAATTGGCATCCTTGGCAGTGAAAAGCGTTGACAATTTAAAACATCTGGGAGAAAATGAACATCCTTCTACCACGAACGTGAGAGCCAAGACACTGGAAGTAGAAGCTGACGTTATAGTTCATGATATAATTAGATCCCTCTTGTATGATCACACGAGAGTGACTGAAGAGAAGGAGGACATTCGAAACTTCTTACAGAATCTTGATGATATTATAGATAGTATAGAGGCGGTAGTGTGGAGGATAACCAATTTCGATTGTAATCCTCGTGCCCTTCAATTGCGTGATTCTTTTATTCAATATATCGAGAAAGCCATAATTGACACGTATTATGCAGTAACGCTACTTCCCGACGTAATTCACAATCAGAAACAACTGAGTAGCTTCATAGAGAGCATCAACAAATGTGAAATCAGAGGAGATGAATTGTACAGGAAATGGTTCACTTCCATCACAAATGGAGTTTTTAAAAGTGAAGGTGAAAGAATACTTTTGCTGGACATTCTTAAAAGATTAGAGAATGTACTGGATTCAGCAGAAGATGTTGCAGATAATCTTGAAACTTTCCTTTTAAAAGGAGGGGTTTAAATGAAGCCAATGGAAGGTCAGACAATTGAGATGTATGGTGTTCGAGTCACAGTCTTTAGAAACGGAGATGTATATGTCTCAACTAAAGGTGACGTTACGGTAGTAGATGCTCGTGCTGTAATCGCAAATAATAAAATTGTGGAGGTTGGAAAATGACTTATAGTGCAGAACATAGCCATGAATTAAGGTATGAAAGCAGGTCTGTAACGATTGTCGTATCAATATTAGAAAGAGGAGATTCAGAAGAGGAAAGGAAGAACGTACAGAATTTCTTAGAAAAGATCGATAAACAAATCAAGGAGTTCTTTGATTAAGAAGGCTAACCACGGCGTATGAACTACGACATTTTCTATTATATTCCTAAGGGCTTTTACCGAAAAATCGCTGTTGAGAGTCGAAAGCAGTTTCCGGTTCACTCTTCAAGAGAGATCAAGAAGCGATTGATGACTCGATCCCCTCTTTATGCAAGCATTAGCGTCTTCCAAGAGAATAAAGCATTTCCTCTTTACTTCTTTTTTGATTTTGATTGTGAAAAGCTTAAAGCGGAAAGAGAAATTATCAAACTTCAAAATTTTTGTAAACGACGGAATTATTCTTACACTGTCGCAGAGCCTAAGCGTGGTTATCATTTCTATCTTCATCTCTCGCCTACCGAAATTGATACAAACGCGTTTCGATGTATTTCAGATTATATTATCGAGACAGTTGGAATTGAATATTATGACGATATCACAGATGGCGTCTTGAATGGCATTGCTCGTCTTCCTGGGAGTTATTATCCAGAACTCAATCGGAGGGTGAGGATAATAAAACAAAACCTGACGAGATTCACAAGTCCTTTTGAGTTTCTTGATGGTAGTGAGTTACCAACAAGAATCTTTCACTCGTTGCCAGACGAAATAGATCAAGAGTATTATCGCCCTTGTATTGAGTATTTCATTCAGGAAAGTCATCCATCTCAGTTCATAAGGTTTGGGTGGGCGGCTCTAAGGATAGCGCAAGGTAAGAGCAACGAAGAAATTATTAATGAAGCAAGACGGTATAACTGGGAAGACTGGGATGAGGAAATGACAGAATACCAGATAAACCAAATAAGGAGCAAAAAATACAGAATTCCATCATGTGGAAAGATACGAAAGCAGGGATATTGTGTCCCCAAATTGTGTAAATGGAGGAAGCATAAATGTTAGAGTGTCCGATTTGTAGTAACACAAATTTGAAAAGACTGAAATTGGGATTGTTGTATTGTCCTTATTGTTATAGCCTCTATTGGACCACTATTCCTGAACAATATAGGGAGAGGAAAAATGAAAAAACTAAGTGATTGGATAGATAGGGAACGAATTTTACAAGAAATCACAATGCTTGAGACGAATGCTCGCATTCTTAATAAAGTTCTTAAGGGCGAATTAGAGGACGTTTTACTTGAAGTCGTTTATCACAACAGTGACACATGTTATGGACAGTATTTCCCCGAAGACGATTATTATCTCTCAATTGCCATTGACTACTGTGATGATTACGTGAGGAAATTGATAGCAGTGGACGAAATACTTAAAGAAGAAAGCGGATACGGTCGATTCTCTGGTTTCAAGATAAAGAGTGGTGGATTTATAATTTCACCATTTTCCCTAACGCGAAGAGAGTTTTTAGAGATTGTTCAATCGCAAGACGATGAGGAGATCCGTCAATTGATACGAGAGGTTTACAAAATTTCACGAAAATTGAAGACTGCGAACGCTGAGATAGAGAAGTCTTCTCGGACATTGGATCTCCAGAGACGACTCAAGATTGAATTCCAAAACAAGCAAAAGATAAACGAATTATTAGAGGGGTTAGCTAAAATAGTCAAAGTAAAAGATGATTTGGTCACCCAATTGTATATCAGAAAAGAAGAACTCCAGAAGAAGTTTGATATAGACATAGAAGATCTTCAAAAACGAATGAGAAAGATATGTTAGAATGAGGCATAAGATAATTTGTGGAGATACCTTGGAAGTCCTAAAAGAACTCCCGAGTGAGAGCGTGGATACAATTGTCACTTCACCACCTTATTGGAAATTACGTTCTTATTTGCCAGATGACCACCCCAAGAAAACACAAGAAATAGGACAGGAATCAACTCTCGAAGAATACATCTCTCATTTATTAGAGATTACAAAAGAGTTGAAAAGAGTCCTCAAGAAAACAGGTGTGATGTTCTGGAATCACGATACTAACAAAATAAATTTGTGTGACACAATGCAGAATTACAGACTGATTCTCAAAATGATAGACGAACAAGATTGGCTAATGCCTAAGAAGGGTCCAGTCGTTTGGTATAAACAAGGTCACATGCCAGATAGTTTTAAACGTGGTTTTTCTCACGGTTACGAGCCGATATTCATGTTGGTAAAGGATCGAGGTTACCAATTTAATTTGGATGCGGTAAGAGTTCCTCACAAGGAAGCAAGTAAGAAAAGAGTTTTAAGAGCGGTTAGTAATAAACATAAGTACATGAATCATCCTGAATACGGTGGGGGAGGAGGAATAAACAAACCAAGACCCAATAGCAAGCGAAAAGTATCTGTTAAACTCACAGATTTATTTGATAAGTCGAAGCGATATCATAGAAAGCAAAATATGGCAATATCTCAATATCAATATGCGGAAGGGGATCATTTGGTAGTGAATCTTCATCCGTTGGGTGCAAATCCAGGTGATGTTTGGAGCGTTTCGACCCAATCGTTTAAGGGTGAACACTTTGCTGTATTTCCAGAGCGCTTAATACTCCCGCTAATTAAGGTAGGAAGCAAACCAAATGATAGTGTTCTTGATCCATTTGGAGGTTCGGGAACGGTGGGAGTTGTGGCTGAAAAATTAGAGCGAAACTCCATCATGATAGACATAAACGAAAATTACTGCGAAATGGCGTATAGAAGAATAAAATCAATTGCTGCTCAAACTAAACTATTTCGAGAGCCTTCTGTAATCGAAAGGATAGGATTCTAAAATGGGTAAAGAGATGAGAGTCTTCCAAGAAGAAATAAAAAAATTAAATAAAGAGATAGCCGTCTTAGAGGAAAATATCACAGAGCTAAGAGCTAAGATAGAACGTGTAGAAAAACTTGTCAATAAAATAATAACGGTCGTAGATATATTTGAATGGGTATGATAGCATTCAGATTAAAATGGACTGGCAAGAGTTGCAGAAAATACTAATCGAAAGTGAGTATCATTACTTTCATACGGACAAAGGAGTGATGTTACTTGGGGACTGTATTGAAATTATGAAAGATCTTCCTGATAAGAGTGTTGATTTGATCCTCACAGATCCTCCTTACGCGTTAGGAAAAGAATATGATGTCTACGAAGATACTGAAGAAAATCTCAAATCTCTTATAGGAGAATTTATGCCACAGGCTCTGCGAGTA
>Ga0190336_1000151_pt1 | contig 13226 bp, 1 predicted proteins | sample 487204910_MG_FD_161651 | JGI IMG/M metagenome (GOLD analysis project Ga0190336, IMG submission 161651) | Hydrothermal vent sediment bacterial communities from Southern Trench, Guaymas Basin, Mexico - 4872-04-9-10_MG | ecosystem: Environmental > Aquatic > Marine > Hydrothermal vents > Sediment ...
AAATCGCTGGTTGTGGAGTACGCTGATTTGATCGAGGAACTATACGAAGGCGGAGGTGGTGAGAAAGAGAACGTTAATTAGGTATTGGGACGGTATCCATTTTTCATTGTTCAAACTCTCTTTTGTAACGAGAGTTTATTATTTTGCCTCCTCCGTTCCATTAAATAGCCAGCACAGACGAGAGAACCAACCGCTGCTAACAGCGCAAGTCTTATCAGCCACGCAAGTAACGAGAATCCGCCCTTGCCACCACCTCCTGTTTCTTCGCCACCTGGCACGACCACACCCTTCATCAGTCGTCCGGTGATGGTCTTACCACCGCTTTCGCCTCCGCCCTGCCCTGTACCGCCTGCCACACTTTTAGCCGTGCCACTGCCCGAACCCGTTCCAGTGCCCGTTCCAGTGCCCCATCCACCGCCGGTGCCGCCTCCACCACCAGGACCTGGCCCCCAGCCCGGTGGTGGATTAACGATAACCATTACCGTATCGTTCCAGATGTTATTTTCCTCGCCATTCCTATAGCTATTTATCAACTCCTTCACGTGACCTTCCGGATGGCCCGCATCCACAGGGTCCACATCCACCTTGAGATTGAACGTAATAATACGTTCCACAGCTGGTGCCTTCTGTGGGATGTTTATAATCACGGTATCGCCCTCTTGACCCGCACCCTTTATCTCTGGAATTGGAATGGTCTTGTTTATGACATTGCCATCAATGGTTACAATGGTTACATTCACATTGAAATTCTTCGCCTTGCTCCTGCCCCAGTTGTGTATCGTTATGGGTATGTCATAAGATGCACCGGCATTCGCATTCAATGTCGTCGGCACCTCAGGCTCGAGGTCCGGTGGGTATGTCACCACCAACATTGCATTTGTTGGCATCATGCTGCCACCACCCGGGAACAACTGTATCTCAGCAGTATTATATGTACTTAAGTTGTCTGTCACATAACGATTATCTATACCTATACCCGTAGCACCTGACCCGTTGTACACATTTTTCCCTATACTTTTGCCATTGAGACGAAGCTCGGTCTCGTCTTCACTACCGCCACCTGGGACAACAGTCCATAAAGTCGCATTCGCCAGAGACAGATCCTCTACGGTGCCATTGAATACCGCAGTTGTGACAAGGTCCGTTTCGTGAAGGGCATTAGCATCCCCATATAGCACATCTGCACCTTCATTTATCCAGTAGTTCGTCAATACACCTTTACTATCGTTATATGCAACTAAAAGACCCACACCATATATCGCAAATGTATATTTTGTGTGGTTATTTCCCATCTCATCGGTATAATTGCAATACGGAGATATTTTCGTTATATTCACCACATTATTATCGCTTTTTACATAATTTGCTGGTAAATCATAAGCATAAGCGCCCCATGCAACATCGTGATCAGAAGCATGGGGAGACTCGTAATAGCCCCCTTCATAGGGAGCGCCTAATGGAGGACCATTAAACTTTACATCTACCTCAATGGGTGCGGGTTTCGATATTGGGTCCTGAGGAGGAGATGGGCGACAGCACCTATATTCATAATCTTTACATTCATAACTCCATACCCAATATAAATATAATCTTGCAAAACGTGGAGTTGCGCTATTTGGATAAACATCGTCAAACTCCACTTCATAATATTTTTCTTCATTCCCTCCTACATAGTTGCTGTTTCCAATCGTATATGCGAAGCCCCCATAAACACTTCCACTGGTATAAAATTCTAAATTCTTGCCACCATAATCTGTATAATTATATATCGTCACGTTCGCCCAACCCCGGTTATTATTAATCTCATCCCGCAGCTCTACTGTGTCCCCTTTTTCCTTTGTTGGAGAGGGTAGATCTGCCTCTACCGTAATATTATATGTTCTCTCTTCCGGTGGGCTGGGCAGTGGCAGTGGCCATATAAAAGGATATACTTCTCCTGGTGCAAGCTTGGCAATGGTTTCCACCGGGGGGTCATAAACTTTCGAGTTTGTCTTCGTATCTACTACTGTAAGCTTTGCCTTGAACGGTCCAGTACAGATATTCCCCGTGTTGTTTATCGCTTTTATAGTGCAATTGTCATTATAATCCTTGACAGGTGCATACGGGTATATAGTACCGCCAAATTGTGGCGGTTTCGCTATTAACTTCACCTCGATTTCCGCACCCATTCTTACCCCATTTTCGTTATTCGTTTCATCCAGTTCTTTCACATCATCATCCGGGTCCGCAGTAACGGTTGCATCATAAACCCTCTGTCTTCTGAAATCCTCGTTTTCATTCTGGCTCCATGGGAATTTCAAAGTCTTATTAGCTTCTGGACCTCTTGGAGGCAGACATTTAACCTTTATGCGTGGTAATGTTTCATTTTTCTCAGAGTCATTGATGTCTTCAATAAAAATCTCGGCAGTGAAGTTGGTAGCCCTGAAGTTACCCTCGTTTGTAATATTCACATCAATGGTGAAGTTGCACGAGAATGGCTCGTCCGGGTCTGGCACGACTTTAATCTCACCCACCACTATATCCGGTCCTATATCTATCGGCTTCTCATTGTTCGTCTCGTCATACTCCCATATTTCACCCGGGGCGCGATAAGGAGGCTTATCCTCAGAATCCACTACCACATTGAAATGATACGTCCTGTTGGGTGTAAGCATGAGTTCACTGCTGTTCAGATGCGATACGTTGAAAATCACCTCTCGCTCCTCACCGCCATATATCGTCCCATTCTCACCTATCCGTTTCGTCAGCAAAGTGCTACCTGTATCCCTATCCTTGAGTGCAACACTGAAATTACAAACCGGAAACGCAATACCATCCTCAAGCGTGTTGTTACTCCATATCGTTGCATTTATACCGCTCAGGTCGCCATCTTCCGAAAAGACCGTTCCCACACTTCTCAGCACGAGGTCTGCATAAATAACACCACTTCTATGGTTGTTACCCTCGTTCTGCTCCTCAAAATCACCTATTTTATTATCGGCTGTATCAATCTCAGGGTCAACCCACACATCGAGCATCATTGGGCGCTCGTATTTGCTCCATCGTTCGGGCAGGAAAACATCCTTGCTTTCACTCGCATTTAACCTGTCTATAGTTTTATACTCCACGTCTCCCCACTTGTATTCGTCAATCCAGAAATCTGCGCCCGCATAAACTATATAAACGGTATCGCTATCTATCCATGGAGTCCACACATCGTAGAGCTCTTCTCCACAATACTCCTCTACGTTGTCTTCATCCCCCAGGTTCTTTTTTAGCCACAGACATCCGGAAGTGGCATTAAGACGTGCAAAATGGAGCTGAAGGTCAAATGCACCGGGATGTGATAATGAAGGATAACCGAAACCGCCTTCAGCTAAAGGTAAACCATACGTGCTAAACTTAGCCAGTTTAAACATCACGGTGACATTGGATGCATTCTTCATACCCGCGTTTTTTATAGTGACCGACGCGTTCTTCTCTTTTCTCGTCGGCTGATTGAACTTCGTAATGGTGAAGTCCGGATAGTTCATCCATAAATATTCGTTCAGCTCGTTGTCGCTCTGACTCTCGTTTATCTCGTCTATCTCATCTAAGGGGTCAACAATTGCAGTTACGACGTATAAGGGGTCGCCGGAGAGGTTCATATTATGCCATGTGGCGTTCACAGTTGTTTCGTTACCTGGTGTGAGTGTAACATTCTCACGCCCAAGATGTATTATATAAGATGTTCTGTTTTCTTTATGCTGGATTGCCCACTCAGCATCGGGAATCGGAGCAATTGAGGAGTTCCTCGTGACGGTCAGCCACAAATCAACCATGAAAGTTGCGTTTTTCGTGCTATTATCGCTGTTCTTCACTGTTGCGGTAATCGTAACATTATCACCATCCTCAGGATGCTCGGGGTCAAATGTGATATTTACAACCGTTGGGTCGCGAGATGCATTCACTTCTAATGGCAGAATGAACGTGTTGTTCGTTTCGTTTATCTCTTTTGTTGTGTTATTCCACACGGTAACATTGATGCGGTGATTGCCGGTGGTTGCAAGCCAATTCTTCACGGTGAAGTTCTTCGATTCGTTCCACGTTTTCGTGGCATTCAGTGGCACGTCCCTTTCTTCGAGCCATTTCTTCTCGGTTGTGTATCCATCAAAACTGAAAGATGCATGTACGCTATAAATATAAACTGTTTCCCCTGACACTCGTATATCCTTGTGACGTATGTAGATAGTCTTAGTTTTTGGGTTTGCCGTTTCATTCCATATTTTTACCCCGCTTTCATTACAAACCGCTAAGCTGCCATACCTATTATCGTTCGAGTCTGGTTTATAAATCCATATATTACTGAGATGAACATTTATTGCATCCACTCCCGGACGGCGAATGACCATCACATCATCATAACCTGAACCTGATTTTAACAGGTCAGTATCCGGCGGTGTTGGCAGATAAGACCAGTTGAGGCTCTTATCAAGATGATACCTGTATGTGCGATTCTCAGTTTCATAATCCGTAATGCTCACATTCGCAGTTCCATTTCTGTATCCAATATTCGCCACCTCCGCAGTTATGTCCGCGGTATCCAAATCCGATAGATTCGACTTCTCCGCAGTTACATTCGTTACATTTAATACCGTGAAGTCTATCGTCGGTAGAACACGCATTATCCGGGATATGATATTGTCAGTTTTATTGTCTTCGTCTTCGGGCACGTTGTTCTCAGGGTCTATCACCGCCATAACGGTGAAATTGCCCACACTCACGTTTCGTGTCATCGGTGGAGTGAGAATTTTCGAGCGATTTACAGGCACGTTAATTCCTTCATACAACATCGAGGTTCCGTTTTGATAAATGGGATAAAGAGAGACGCTAAAGTTCTCATTTCCTCCACGGCTAATATACACATTCACCGTATCCCCTCGCACTGGAATCCAGCATGACTTGCCTTCCATCACATGGGTCCAGTTACATGTATCGTTGAAATTGGATTCGTTCAGCACCGCATTTCCACTTGCATCATACACTTTCACATCGCCCGCATCCATGGGGTCATATTCTTCCACCTTCGTTTTTCTTGCATTGTCTATTATCCGAAGATACGTCCAGTTCGCACCGGGATAACTTCTGTTTAGCCATCCTCCTCTCGATGATGGCGGGTCATAATCATAGAACAGAAGCACGTTGAAACCCGTTGCGTTTACATATCCGTAATTGTTGATAACAGCGGTGATGTTCACTTCGTCCTCGTCATAAGGCTGTGTGGGTTCAAACAGTATGGTTCCGTTGAGTCCATGAAGTCCCAGAGTTTCCCAGGACGTGTTTCCACTAACCTCTGCACCGCAGACATATCTTACCAGCGCTTCTATGTTGTTCGTCTCGTTTGTCTCGTTTATTTTGTCATCGTAATCTGCTTCTACCTTTATCACGTGCTTGCCCACTTCCGCCGTCCAGTTCGCATTTACCAATATTGAAGAGCCACTTGCTAAACCTGATATTGTTTCGTTTTTAATAGGAATATCATCAACGAGGAAATATACAGAGAAATCACGCGCTTCTTCTATCCCAACATTGGTTACATTTGCGCTTATTCTCACGGTATCGTTATCTCTTACTATGTCATTTTCACGAACTTTGGTGCCATTGAGCCATGTCAGCGAGAGGTTGGTAACTTCAAGGTCCGCAGCCTGCACGGGCACGTGTTGTTTAAATGTGTTATTCGCTTCGTTGTATTCCATAATAACGTCTTCTGGGTCTATTTTAGCGACAATGAACTGCTCTCCACCTGTTGGGACGGTCCATTCCACAGTAATATTCGCAGTTTCGTTTATTGTAAAGTTTCGTGTAGTTGTGTTTGTGTAAATTATATGGGTTTGTGTGAAGTAATAGACCTTGCTTACCTTTGTATCAATATCAATATCCCGCGTTTCAGGTTTGTATATTTTGTTCTCCCCTTTAACTATTAAGCTGATGTCTTCCACCATCGTGCCATTGATTTCAAAAATTACCGTTTCATTCTTCACATCGAGCGTCAGGTTAGCGGAGTTGTTTCCCGCATAAATTTGAATAGTTCTGCTATCATCGGTTTTGTTGATGGTTGCATTCTCTGCCCACTCGAGACCAAGGTCTTCGGTGAGGAATCGCAGAAGGCTTTTGTTCTCGCTTCCCGGCACGTTGTCCCAGCAGAATAAGTATCTGTTTATTGTCATCCTTTTTATCGTTTCCACCACGGTTTTATTAACCATTATCCAGGGCGTCCAGCCGTGGAAACTGTGATTATAGCGTCTTACCACTTCACCTTTGCCATCTTTAATGCAAACTTCTCCTCCTCTCACTACTGTCTCTATCTCAGGGTCAAGCAAAGGCTCTTCTTTCTCCAGGTCGAGATACAACCGCATTGCAGTTGCATTCGCCCTCTCTATTTCTATCCTCGGGAAACCGCTATAAGATTCATTTGAAGCAACGTTATCTATATGCCGTTCCGCCCACTCGTAGATGGTGAGGTTAAAGTCACGTGTTGTATTTAATCTTCCACGGTTCGCAATGGTAACGTTGATAATTGCATTATCACCCTTCACAAGCGTTTCTGGCTCTGGCGTGATATTGAACTTCTCGAATACGAGTTCTGGTGCCTTCACGTGTATTTGCCACGTGAAATCGTTATTTGGAAACTCAGTATCAAAATCGTTAATTTCATATATTTCCTGCTCAGGGTCCACCCTCACAGTCAGGTTATGGTCACCGGGGATATACACGTCACCGTATAAATTATCCGCGGTCCATGTTATGTTCGCATACCCCGTTCCGTTATCTGGGTCGAATCGCACAGTTGTGCTCCCTATCTCATGCTCTGGTTTGACTTCGTCGAGGTAGAAACTCAAATTAACCATACCAGGTTGATTCGCTAAGTTCGTATAGTCTATGGTGGCGTTCGTGGTCACGATGTCGTAAAGCTCCAACTCATGAGGATTACGTGCTGTGCCGTTAACAAAGAAGGACAGATTCGTCACATTAAAATCACGGGAACGGTTCACATGCACGTCCGTTGTTAAAGAATTATTAGCTACACGAGCCTGTTCGCGGTTCTCAAGCAGGTCAATCGCCACGTTTATTTTGTAGTCGTCCACACCTTTAAATGTTTTGTCGTGCCACTTGCAGCTCGGGCATAGCCTGCACTTGCATATTATATCACGAATGCTCGCATTCCAGGGCACAGAAACAATTGTGGAATTACCGGCTGAAAGACCTTTTACACGCGTGGTATTAATCTCTTTACGGTGAGCCTGACAAACCCAATCCTTTAATCTTGGTTCATAAATCTCATAGAATGAAACCTCGAAGTCAGTAGCATTCAAATACCCAAAATTCGTTATGGTTGCGTTTAGCCACACGAGGTCGCCGTCCCAAATTGAAGGTTTTAGCGATATGTTCGTGACCGCTAAGTCGGTTCCACCGAGGTATGTCTCATTACTTAACGTCCGGTTCTCTACGATTGCGAGAATGGTGTAATTCTTTCCCGGTTGTAACGGGAACGTTGTATTCCATGTAATATTATAAACTTTCGATTCACCTGCATTCAATTTTACGGCTTGACTACCGAGCAGAACCTGATATTTATCCATTGACAAAGTGGCACTAGAGCTTGTTCCGGCTCTTGCATTTATTTCAACCGCAGTGCCTTTCGTCCACTCAGTCCAGATATCATCCCAGCGCTTATAATAGCATACATCGCCCCAACACTCTACACACTCGTAACCGGGTGTGTTAGAATCAATCTTTGGCATCTTTACCTCCGTACTCTTATCGCCAGCTTCTTCACTTCCAACATAAAAATAAACCGTGTGGCGTTGTCCTTCACTATCTTTAACAAAAGCTTTGACTTCACCCCCTCCCCCTATCACTATCCCTCTATAGAAACCGCCAAATGGGTGCTGTGAACCAAAATGAAATCTCATCCGGGTATCTTCGGGCAGTAATACTGAGGACCAACGCCAAAGTTCCCCTCGGTTGTGTATACTACCTGCAGAGCGTCCATATATTGATTCATCACTCTGCATGTAGAACCATACGGTGCTGTTCGCTGGCGTGCTCCCCTTATTCTCTATTTCTACGCTTATGTTCACGATGTCGCCGCTTTTTGGCGCTGCGGGGTCGAGTGTGAGATTCGTTATAGCTAAATCAGGACCAATCACGTGCAGCGAGCTTTTCTTTACGTTGTTACCGGTGACCGAATCGTTACCGCGGAAGATAATAGAATCACCTAATTTGCGAACTTCCTCTATCTCGGGTATTTCTTCATCCGGGTCTGCCACTGCCACGACCAAATGCTCGCCGCCATGAACGTTTGCAGTCCAGTTGAACGTGATGTTAATTGTTTTGTTAACCGGCACGGGCACATCATCAACGGTGCCAATTCTTACAAATCGCTCGCCTTTCGAGCCGGCGAAATCCGTACGGTTCACGAAGAAACCAACGCTCACGTTACCGCTTTTATGACCATGATTGCCTATGGTGGCATTTATAAGCACGGGTTCACCCTCTCTTACTTCCCGCGGATAAACACTCACGTTCTCTACTGAGAAGTCCCACTCAGGTTCCGCGACCCTGTGAATTGTATACAGTTCGTTGTTCGTTTCGTTATTATCACGAATATCAAAAGGAATGTTCACAGCAATCGTATGTATGCCACTTTCAGCAGGTGTCCACGTCACGTTGATTGTAGTATTCTCGCCGCTGTGCAGCACCGAAATAGGCGTTTTGTTAAAGATGACACCGCTCGTGTTCACTTCGTAATAACTTTTTGACATTCCATCCCGGAAGAACACGGTGAAGTTATGCGCATCAATTGCACCGAGATTGGCTATCGTTGCGGTAATATTCACATACTGCTCACGGTAACAAAACTTCGGTTCAGGACCACATGGTATTTTTATGTTTGTTACCGCCAAATCAGTTCCATTCACGAATATCGGCATGATTAGCGTGTTATTCGTCTCGTTCCTCTCGGTGAATACATCATGCGGGTCTATGCGGACTGTTATATTATGATGAGCTGCGCCTCCGTAGAGCGCGGTTGCGTTCCACAATGCGGTAACAACTTTCGGTGGTTCCGATGCGTTTAACGTCACTCTCTTATTTAAAATCAATGCTTCGTATCTGTCTATTTTGAAGTTTGCATTATGTGATTCTATCCTGATGACATCGCTATAATCGCAATATATACAATCAGTCCAATAATCGTTTCTGCTCTCTTGGATACGTTCAACCTTGGTATCGTTTTTATAAATATCAACATAGCCGCTGCTACCAAGGTGAATAAACTCGAAATGTAGTCTTGCACCGAGAACACCGGGTGGAAGTGAAATAATAGTAGTATCATTATCAGGTTTTTTCTCAATCACGGTTCTGTTATCATAGAAGATTTCTACGAAAGTCGTTCCGTTTCTAACTCTAAAGTTCTTCACGGTTGCGTTTATCCTGACAATGTCACCGAGCAGAGGCTCTCTCGGCTCGAAAGAGATGTTAGTGACTGCGAAATCAAGAGAAGGTGTTACGGTAATTCGTGTCGTATTTATATTATTCTCTTCTTCTGGTTCGTCTATATCGTCATAAGGGTCAACTATGACGGTTATGTTGTGCGTTCCGTTGAGTGCCCAGCCCATCTCCTGCATTGATAAATTCAATACCGCGGAGCGGTTGGTGCGGTTTCCAGCGTCGAGCGAAAAGCTCTCGTTTGCGAGCAGCGCCTCGCATCTGTCAACTGTGAACTTACCAGGCCAATATGATTTTATACGAATGGTATCGTCGGATGCCCAATCTGTCCAACCATTATCCATTATAGGGACTTCAAAATCGTTTTTATCATAAATTGTAATCGCAAGGGGGTATTCAATACGCGAGAAGTGAACTCTTATTTTGAGAGCATTAGCGAGTGTGAGGGTATCGTTAATTGAACTCCCTGGTCCTAACAAATAATCATCCTCGGTTCTACTAATTTCTATGCTTTTGTTATCATAAAATTCAACCGAAGTAAATCCAGTTTTATTGCCGAAATTCGCTATCGTTGCGTTTATCTTGACAATATCGCCAATCACCGGGTTTTGTGGCTTGAAAGTTATGTTTGTGACAGCGAAATCGTTACCTTTATGCACGGTTATCGCTACACTTTTATTGTTATTCGTTTCATTGAACTCTGTTATGGTGCGGTTGTGGTCAGCGAATACAGAGAGTGTGTGATTCCCGGCAGTATTCACTTCCCACACAAATATTACGTTTTCTGTTCCATTACCTGCATCGAATCCCACGCTCGTTGTGTTCAGCAATGCATTATCCAGATACAGCCCAACATCTAATTTACCACCGCGATTTGCAAGGTTTATTATCCCTAAAGTAGCATTTATAGCCACTTTCTCGCTTGAGAAGAGGTTATTTGGGTCGCATGATTCATTACTGTCAGTATATGATAATGAAACATCAGAAATTGCGAAATCTCTTGATTTGGTCACGGATATGATAGTGCTGTTCTGATTGTTAGACTCGTTGAATTCCCCAACCTCGTTATCGGGGTCAGCTACGGCAGTAATGGTGTGGTTGCCAAAAGTCGCATCCCAGGTCGTGGAGATGGTTGTGGATTTGCCAGCATCCAATGCGGGAACAATACTTTTGTTGAATACAACACCGCTCGTGTTACCTTCGCCGGGACCGTCAATGAAGATAACAGAAAAGCTGGTTGCATCTTCAAACCCCTTGTTCATAACAGTGGCAGTAATATTAACGATGTCACCGTCGAGTAGCGGAGTTTTATCCACAGATATATTTGTTAATTCGAGGTCAATGTTAAAGCTAACAGGATGGCTAACAGTTATTTCTTTGCTCTTAATGTTGTTTTCCGTATTGGATTCATTCACCACGGGAGCAACTTCTACACGGATGGTGTGATTCCCGGAGACGATGTCTTCTTCATTCAGCCATGCGGATGCGTTCCAGTTCGCAGTGAAATTCTTTGACTGCCCACAGCTTAAGGTTACAGGCTCGCTCGCAAATACCGCTTCATATTTGTCTATCATAAAATAAAGATGGTTGGTTGCATATGACTCTATTTTTATTTCTTCGCCTTCGCTCCAGTCAGTCCAGAAGTTTGTTCTGTTCCATGAATTCGTGGTTGTGAAGTTATGGATTAACGCATCAGAAGTATTATAAATTTTGATATAACCTTCGCCTTGGATGCCCATATCAACGAAATGAACTCGTATTTTGAGAGCGTCGGATTGAGTTATGGTATCATTGCCATGATTGGGGAAGTTTGAGACATTCCAGTAGAATTTGAAAATTGAGAGGTTCTTTTCATCATAAAATACAGCGGTGCTGTTCGTTTCGTTACCGACATTTTTAATTCTCGCAGTTACGTTCACAAGGTCACCGAATACAGGCGTTTCAGGGTCGAGCCAGAGGTTGGTAACTGCCAAATCAGTCTGCGGTGGTGCTCCAAGTGTCAGATTGATGCCGAATATGCCTCTGTTGTTGATATCAGCCCGGGTTATCGTATAGTTTGTGGTGTTGAATCGTGTTCCATCCGTTACGTTAAATATAAGCAAATCGCTTTCGTTTATGTTGTTGGCGAGAAGCTGAAAGAAAGAAGAGCTGTCAGAAGTCTCTGCTTGCCAGCCCTTGCCCGTATTCAAGTTGATTATACTAACAGTGGGGTCGTAGCATTCAGCGCCATTTTTGTAATGAACAGAGCCGAAGATATAAAAAGGTGGAGAAGGTGTTGTGAAGTTCGTGGACGGTGGTGTGGGAGCAGGAGTGGGTGAGGGGCACGGAGAAGGTGAAGGAGTAGGTGAAGGAGTGGGTGTAGGCGCTACTTGCTGCGATACAGTCCAGATCCACGTTCGCATAGAGGTGCCGTTTTCGTTAGATGCGATTGCTGATACGTTCCATGTGCCTGTGACTGCGCTTGTGTTCGTATAGGAAGCGTTTTTCACATTCGTATTTATTTGAACCTCAGTTCCATTGAGCAGCCAGCTAACGTTTACCAACTGGTCTATTGAGATGTTGAAGGTTCTTGTTGCTCCCTCAAAATTACTTACCGGGGATTGCGGTGCATAGGATACAATCCTTGGCGCTGCTGGCGATAGCATCGGTAAATATGTGAACTTCTTCGAGCAGATGCCTGTGCCTTCAGCATCGGTTGCTCTGACTTCTACTTCGTATTTGCCCTCTGAGTAATTGGACATATTAAAAATTCCTCTGTAAATAGCGGTAGCGGCACTGACGTTTGAGACGAAATTTAAGGATACCGGGCTGTCTTCAACCTTGCTTGGACCTGTGATGTTTGCTGTAACATTCGTGATATTCTCATAGCCGTTCAAATCGGTGACATTTGCAATGATTGTAACCGTTTTGTTCGTGTTTGGGTCGGGATTGATTACCTGTATGCCAGGCGTGGAGGGGTCGTCATCTGGTGTTAATTCTATACTTATGGTTAAAGCAGGCACTGGAAGTGTGAGGTTAAAATAGAATATCCCGCTATTGTTCATTTCGGTCTGCTTTACCTCATGCGATGTGCTATTGCATACTATTCCATCTGTAACATTGAATTCAAGTTTATCACTATCGTTTATGTTCGTTATGATAAGCTGAAAAAAAGAGGAGTTGTCAGAAGATTCTGCTCGCCAGCTCTCGCTTGTGTTTAGATTAGCTACCTTTACAATAGGATTGTAGCATTCAGCATCATTTTCATAATGAACCCAGCCGAAGATATAAAAAGGAGTCAAAGTCGTATCCGAAGATAAGATATAAGAGGGTTTGGGGGATGGTTTTGGAGTTGGAGTAATTATAGGAGAAGGGCTTGGTGTAGGGCATTGGGTGGGTGCTGGCGAGGGTATGGGTATTATTGCCTGCAATACAGTCCATATCCACGTTTGCATAGCGGTGCCATTTTCGTTAGATGCGACTGCTGATACGTTCCATGTGCCTCTGGCTGCGCTCGTATTCGTATAGGAAGCGTTTTTCACACTCGTATTCATTTGAACCTCAGTTCCATTGAGCAGCCAGCTAACGTTTACTAACCGGTCTATTGAGATGTTGAAGGTTCTCGTGGCTCCTTCGGTGTTATAAACAGGCGAGGGAGGAGCGAAGGATGTAATGTTGGGTGCTGCTGGAGAGGGTGTAGGGGAGGGAGATGGGGTAGGGGTAGGTGAAGGGGTCGGCGTTAAGGTTAAGGTTGGGGTGGGACCCGGTGTTGGAGTTGG
>Ga0190336_1000152_pt1 | contig 13196 bp, 15 predicted proteins | sample 487204910_MG_FD_161651 | JGI IMG/M metagenome (GOLD analysis project Ga0190336, IMG submission 161651) | Hydrothermal vent sediment bacterial communities from Southern Trench, Guaymas Basin, Mexico - 4872-04-9-10_MG | ecosystem: Environmental > Aquatic > Marine > Hydrothermal vents > Sediment ...
TGTCTTTATGAAAAAGATTTGGTGGTATGGTTTTGGATTGGAAATCATGATGATTACGAAAGATTGATAAAAAAGAAATGAATTTCTAACAAACCACAAATGAAGAAGTGTAAAATAGAAAAATTGCTAATAGACCCTGAAGGTGGGAATGAAGTACATTATTCTTCATTCGTATCTTTTGAAGCCGGGGTGCAAGGGAACAAGAATATAGTAGTAGGCATAATCAACCCTGCCGATGAAATTCTATCGCAAATTGAGGAATACTTAAAGAATAAGTTCTATGAGACTGGTCCAGAGAATTTATGCCTTTTTACTGTTTCAGGTCTTATGTTGGCATATAGGAAAGCTTCTAAATGGGTTCAAATGAATGAAGATTTAAAAGCCATTTTAGAAATACCAAAGCTTAAGAAGGCCGTTTTAAATGAATTGATTGATGAAAGCCTTGAGAACCTTTTTCCAAAATTAGAAAAAGATGAACGGCAAAAAGTAGTTGATTTAATCTTAAAGAGTGCTTTTCAAATATTAGCTGAGCGTATCGCAACTGACATTAATTATTTGGACCATATTGAATGGCGCGATTTGGAAAGAATATTAGGGGAGGCGCTTTCTTTTATTGGATTCCAAGTTAAAGTCACTCCTCCCTCGAAAGATGGAGGCAAAGACATAATCGCTAATCTTGATGTCTATAATAACAAATATTCTTTCATTATTGAGCTTAAGCATTGGCGAAGTGGGAAAAAAGTTGATTCTGACCATGTAGAAAAATTTCTGCGTGTAGTCATTAATGAAAAGAGAAGCGGAGGCCTTTTTCTAGCTTCTTATGGATACACAGACGAATGCGTGGAAAGGTTAGTCTCTTTCAAGCAATTCAATCTTAATCTGGGTGATGGCAATAAAATATATTCGATTTTTCAGATTTACAAGAAAAAGCAAGACGGTTTGATTCTTAGCCCTAAAGATTTAGTGGCTGTATTGACAGAGGATTCTCTCGGGACCAGAGGTGTTTAACGAGGCTAATGCAGCCGACGCTCGTACCTCGCGCGGCTGATTTGCGACGTTATATGCAAATAATTTACAGCATTGCAAGGCCTTACAAAAAATGATAGGTTATTAAAAAGTCTATCTAGAGGTAATGAAAATAAAAGTAATCATAGAAAAAGGTGAAGATGGCTATTTTGTGGCACACTGTCCATCATTAAAAAGTTGCTGGAGTCAGGGAAAAACAGAGGAAGAGGCACTAAAGAATATTCAGGAGGCAATAGAGTTATATTTAGAACCAGACGAAGAGCTGGTAAAAGATGAAAACCACAGAATTTATGAAATAGCAGTATGAAACTTCCTTTATTATCAGGGTAGGAGGTATTGGCAGCATTAAAACGGATGGGATTTAAAGAAGTGCACAGGAAAGGCAGTCATGTAAAGATGAAACACCCTGATGGTAGGAAGATAGTTTTTCCCTATCATAATGAAGTTGATAAGATATACTCTAAAAGGTGCTTTAAAAGATGCAGGGATAAGTATTGAAGAGTTTTGTCCTGCGGACCCGCCTTACGGCGGGCCGCTGAGTTTGGGCGTTAGGTTAATTGAGAATTCATAGTTCAAAAGAGGACATAGCATGTCTGAGGAAACAAAAATTGGTAGGCAATCCTATGTGGACAAGGGATTAGTCACCATGTTCTTAAGGATGTCGCCCGAGGAGCGACTGCAGGCCAACGACAACGCCTTTCGCACAATTCAGGAGTTGAGAGATGCCTACAGGCGGCAGAAAACCAAGGAGCGCAAGCCTAGGTGAAGTTCTGGAGGGGCTGTTAGAGGCAGGTGTCGATTTTATTCTTGTCGGAGGCCTTGCAGCCGTAATCCAGGGAGCCCCAGTCACAACAATGGATGTGGATATCGTTCACAGCCAATCCGCCGAAAATATCTCTAGACTACTCGCCTTCCTTAAATCGGTTGAGGCTGTTCATCGGCGTTTGGATGACAAATTGATTGAACCCAAAGAGCGCGACCTCTCGGGGAAAGGTCACGTGTTTCTTACGACCCGGATCGGCCCGCTAGACATATTGGGAGCTATTGAAGGGGGAAATCCTATGAGGAACTCCTGGAGCACACTATCGAAATTGATTTCAGGGGCCACAGGCTTCGAGTACTGGACCTAAAGACGTTAATCGAACTCAAGAAGAGTTCGACAGATCCCAAAGACAGGGAACGGCTTCCTGTGCTCAAAGAAACTCTGCGGCAGTTGGAGGAGAAATATGCCCGCGAGGAGGATAAAGAAGACAGAGACAATGAGTAATTGCCTAACAAGGGCACGCACCAGATTGCCACTCCGGGGGCACTTCGCGGCAACTGGTGATGCCTGTCGTTAGATTAATAAAAAGGGGAATATAAAAAGTGGAAATAGAGCTTCGAGATGAAGAAAGATTATTAGATCTTTCAAAAACACTCCTGTTTGCCCCCAGGCAGGCCTGGGGATAATATTTTGCTCTTGTTAGCCTATGAACGGGTCTGAGGAAAAAATGACTTTTTCAACAGCCTGTCTCTAATTGACAAGAAAATAAACCTGACATAAAACAAAAAATATGGGAAAAATCTCTATTTTAGATTTACAGTCAAAAAAGCAAAAAGGTGAAAAAATCACTATGCTTACTGCCTATGATTACCCCTTTGCCCGATTATTAGATGAAGCAGGTGTAGATGCCATTCTGGTAGGAGATTCACTAGGGATGGTAATGCTGGGTTATGAATCTACTTTACCGGTAAGCATGGAAGAAATGCTACATCATGTTAAGGCAGTGAAAAAGGGAGTAAAAAGGGCATTTTTGATTGGTGACTTACCTTTTATGTCTTATCAGGCATCCAAAGAAGAAGCCATTAAAAATGCAGGTTTGTTGATGAAGGCCGGTTGTGATGCCGTAAAATTAGAAGGAGGTAAAGAGGTATTTGATACGGTGAAGTTTATAGTAGATATGGGCATTCCGGTTTTAGGCCATATAGGTCTTACCCCTCAAAGTATTTCCAAATTAGGTGGGTATCGCGTCCAAGGAAGAGATAAAGATTCGGCCTTGCGTATCTTAGAAAGTGCAATGGCCTTAGAACAAGCAGGGGCCTTCGGTATAGTCTTAGAATGTATTCCTTATCTATTAGCCAAGTTGATTACTGAGAAAATATCTATCATTACCATTGGAATCGGAGCGGGTCCATTTTGCGATGGTCAGGTCTTAGTATTACATGATTTATTAGGTATTTTTGAAGACAAAAAACCTAAATTTGTCAAGGTATATGCCAATTTATCCCCTATTATAAAAGAAGCAATTAGCAGTTTTATAGATGAAATAAAAACAAAAAAATTTCCAGACTTTTCCCATGCTTATGAATTGCCTGAAGAAGTTTGGGAAGAGATTTTAAAGAAGGTTAAATGAGCTATCATATACTTTCATTTTTTAATAGTATTTCTCACAGTTATGGAGCCTATTTTTTGCTTATTTTGGGAGCGGCTTTTATTGAGGGAGAGACGTTTATCTTTGCTGGAGGATATTTAGCCCGAGAGGGTATTCTTTCCTTTCCTCTGGTAGTTTTATGCGGTAGCCTAGGAGGATTTTTAGGAGATATTTTATTCTTTCACATTGGCCGCCATTATCGTATTATAGTATTAAAACATCTTTATTTTCGCCAGCGTTTAAAAAAGATAGGGCGTTTTCTCACCTATGCTGATTGGATTACTGTACCTCTTTACCGGTTTTTTTATGGTCTCCGTATACCCATTTCACTCCTGTTTGGTTTAAGCAAAATAAAGGCAAAAAGATTCATTGTCTTAAATGGCCTCTCAGCCCCGGTGTGGGCTACTATAGTAGCAGTCATCGGGTATGGAGTAAACCATATAATAACCTATATATTTAGACCAAGTTTTGGTATAAAAATAGTAGCTTTGGGCATTATTGTGGTTTTGGGTCTTCTTTTGGGAATCAAAACACTTAAAGATTTATGAGAAATTAAAAATGAAAGGGTATTGGAAAAAGCTACTGAAGATAAACCTCACCCATAAAAAAATTGAGACAGAAAAAATACCTAAAGAAGTCATTACTAAATACCTTGGAGCAAAGGGTATTGGAGCCTATTATTTTATGAAAGATCTCCCACAAGGTATTGACCCCTTTTCTCCTGAAAACAGGATTATTTTAGCCACAGGGCCTTTTCAAGGAACTGATATTTTATCTACCGGTCGTTTTGCTACTATTACTAAGTCTCCTCTTACAGGAATATTTTTAGATACTTATTGTGGAGGTATGTTTGGCCACAGTCTTAAACGTTGCGGATTTGATTTAGTTATTATTGAAGGAAAAGCGGAAAAACCAGTATATATTTCCATAACCAATGAAATGGCTCAGATAAAAGATGCCACAAATCTGTGGGGAAAAACTACTGCTGAAGCAGAAAAATATATAAAGTCCCAGGAAGGTAAAGAAACCAAAGTAGTTTCCATTGGGATAGCAGGAGAAAATAGGGTACTTTTTTCCTGCTTGATAAGTGAAAAAAGAAGGGCATCTGGGCGTGGAGGAGCTGGGGCAGTATTTGGATCAAAAAACTTAAAGGCCATAGCAGTCAATGGGACCATGAATATTTCTGTCCATGATCCTCAAAAGATAAAAGAATTAAATCAAAAGGCCACTCAGGCAGTAAAACAAATGCATAAAAATAAAGTACCTTTCTATTTTTATGGGACTTCTTGGGCCATAGAGTATGCCCATAAAACAGACCGTTTGCCTACATTGAATTTTAAAAAAGGTGAATGGGAACATTATAAAGGGCTCAATGGAGACACTATTTACAGAGAAAACAAGATAATTCAAAATCCTTGTTGCCCCTGTCCTATTGCCTGTGGAGGTATTATTTCTGAAGGAAAAGACCGGCCAGAATATGAGACCTTGGCTATGCTAGGGGCAAACTGTGGTTTAAAAAATTATCAGGCTGTGGTTGAAGCTAATGAACTATGTAATCTTTATGGTCTAGATACTATTTCTACAGGTAATGTGATTGCCTTTGTCATGGAATGTGCCGAAAAAGGAATAATAAAGGAAGAGATTAAATTTGGGGATGAGAGAACATTACTTTCATTAATTGAAGAAATTGCTTTGGGCAAAGGCATAGGTGCTCAATTAGGATTAGGAACTAAAAGATTATCTAAAATTTGGGGAAATGACTGTTCTTCCTTTGCTATGAATGTCAAAGGGCTTGAACTTCCTGCCTGGAACTGTCGGGGGAAGTTGGGTCAGGGCTTGGCCTATATGACTGCTGATATTGGAGGCAGTCACCTCCGGGATGCCCTTACAGACCATAGCCCACCTAAAGAATCTGCCTTAAAAGTAGTTAAAGAACTGATAGAGACTCAAAACAAAAATGTTATTAGAGATAATTATATAATTTGTGCCTTCGCCTTATTTACAGTTACTCCTGAAATGTGTGCTGAGTATTTTAAGGCCGTAACTGGTCAGGAAATAAATGAAGAAAAAATCCAAGAAATTGGGAATAGGATATTTACCCTTATTAGAAGCTTTAACTGTAGAGAAGGGATAAGTCGCAAGGATGACCAGCTTCCACTTAGGGCCCTAAAAGAAGGTTTACCCTCAGGAGTAGCTCAAGGTTGTAAGGCATTTATTAGTGAAGAAGACAAAGAGCAATGCCTAGATGAGTATTACCAACTTCGGGGTTGGGATAAAAACGGAATCCCTAAAAGAGAAACTTTGAAAAGGCTGGGTATAGATTTTTAGCTCAATTCTGCATCTGAAGGTCTAATATAAAAAGGCACTAAGGTAATAGGATCTGTCTCTTCTTTTTTCTCCAGGGCTTCTAAGGCTAATGTCCCTATTACCTCTGGATGGATACGGTGCAAGGGTAAAGGAGGAAATATGGCCCTTTCTTTTAGCTTACTTAAAATAAGGGATTTATAAATATCTACGCCTGTGCCCGCAAAGATAGTCTTACGACGAATAGACTTTAAAAGTATTTCAGGAGAGATAGATTTATAATCAGAAATACGCCTTATTTTACCGTTACTATCTTGATAAAAAGCAGTAAAAACTTGCTTTTTCCGGGCATCAAGCATAGGGCAGATAAGATAAGGAGTATGAAGAAAATTATGGGCTAAGGCATCCAATCCATTTATTCCTATAAGTGGTTTTTTTAAAGAATAGGCTAAACCTTTAGCTGTAGCTACCCCAATCCGCAGACCCGTGAAACTACCAGGTCCTTTTATGACGGCAAATAAATCTATTTCTTTAATAGCCACTGCTGTAAATTCTAAAAGGCACTTTAAACTTCTTATAAGACGCTGATTATGGGTCAAGGGTAAATTTAAATCAAACTGTCCTTTAACTTCTCCTTTTTCTATTAAAGCTACACTTCCTAAAGCAGTTGAAGTATCAATGGTTAATATCCTCATGGCAAGGGACTTTTATGGATAAGCCTTAAAACATCATTATAGGTAACCATAATTATTAAGGCTATTAAAATAGCGAGGCCAATTTTTTGGGTTATCTCCAGAGTTTTGAGACTCAAAGGACGTCTTCTGACCGCTTCTATAGCAAATAGAAAAAGATGTCCACCATCTAATACTGGGATAGGAAAAAGATTGATAATACCTAAATTGATAGAAATGAGGGCAGCAAAAGAAAACAAGGCGGCCAGTCCTGCCTCAGCCTGATGGCTGGTTAACTGCACAATGCCTACCGGGCCAGCTAAAAGTTTTAGAGAAACCTTGCCCAAGATGAGATTTTTTAAGGTAATAATGGTTAATTTAGTGGTAATCCAAGTCTGTTTTGTGGCCTCAATACAGGCTGTCCAGGGGGAAAGTCGGGCAATTTTAACTTCACCTGCGGCCACAATGCCAATTACCGGTTTTTCCACTATATCTCCTAAAATGGTCTTTAGGCTTTTTACTTCAGGTTTTACTTCTATGGTTAACCTCTTTTTTTCTCTCTGGATAAGTAAAGTTAACACCTTCCCTTTGTGTTTTTGGATTTTTTGAGCTAAATCGTCCCAGGTCTTTATAAAGTCATTATCTACTGCTAAAATCAAGTCTCCCTTTTTTAAACCTGCCACGGCCGCTGGAGAGGCAGGTTGAACCTCTCCAATTTTAGGTAAAAGCCAAGGTTTACCTAATATAGCAAATAGAAAAATAAATATTACTAAAGCAAACAAAATATTAAAAACAGGACCTGCCAACACAATCAAACTCCGTTTCCAAAGGGGCTGATAAAGAAAAGCTATTTCCTTTTCTATTTCAGATACGCTTTCGCCTGGAGATTCACCCACCATTTTCACATAACCACCTAGAGGAATAGCGGAAAGAACATATTCTGTCTCTCCTATTTGTTTACTCAATAATTTTGGACCAAAGCCCAAAGAAAAAGTCTTTACCCCTACGCGGCAAAGGCGAGCCATTAAAAAATGACCCCATTCATGCACAAAAATCAATGCCCCTAAAATAACGACTGTCCAAAACAGTGGCAATTTCCCCTCCTTAGATTATCTGATATTTTGAGCTGCTTGAACAACCCAATCTGAAATATTTTTAATCAAACATTCAACTTATACTAAGCCGAACAAACCAATATTGTCAAGCTGATTGGAAATACATTGACTTTTTCCATTGTTTATTGATAATGGAGATATGAAAAAAATTGGAAATTGGCCGGTAGTAAGTTTAAAAGACAAGTTTCAGTTTTCCTGTCATAAAGGCCTTCCTTGTTTTACTCAGTGTTGTTTGCGCTTGGAAATCTCCCTTACTCCTTACGATATAGTGTGTTTAAAAAGGGTATTAAATATGTCTTCAGAGGATTTTTTAGAGAAATATACCCAGATAAAAATTTCTGAAAAAATTGGTCTTCCTATGGTGGCCTTAAAAAAAATAAAGGGCAAATGCCCTTTTTTGGAAAATGATGGTTGCCAAATCTATGTCCATCGCCCCAGTGTTTGCCGACTTTATCCCTTAGGGCATGCCTTTTCAGCCACTAGAAAAGAAGGGGTTTATTTTTTATTAAAAGAGCCCGAGTGCCTCGGCTTTAAAGAAAAAAAGACCTGGACCGTTGCTCATTGGATTGAATCACAAGGGTTACAAGGATATCAAAAAATGAATAAAGATTTTTCGGAATTGATTTTTTTAAAGACCAAATTTCGTCCTCATGGTTTAACCACTCAAGAAACCAAAATGTTTTTTATGAGTTGTTATAATTTAGATGCCTTTAAAGAATTTGTATTAAAAAGCAGTTTCTTACAGAGATTTATACTTACTAAAAAGGAAATTAAAAAGATATCCAAAGACGATGAGGCTCTTCTTCAATTGGCTTTTAAATGGCTCAAATTTGCCTTATTTGGCCAACCTACCCTTAGATGTCAAAGATAACTTGGGCCTGGAAATGATTATTGATTTTTTGGACTTTAAAATCATGATAGGTAACGGCCTTTATACAGGCATTTAAAGGATGCCTCTGTGGGTCAAATGTCTCCCCTTTTATCTTGGCCAGGATTGTCTTTTGCCCTATTTTTTCTATGCTTACTTCCCGACCCACAAATCCTTTGGTATCAAAAAGAAACAATAATTCATCCAGCCAATTAAAAAATAAATCTTCTAAATCATCCCCTTCTACTTCCAAATTAACTTCTTTTTTAGGAACTATGGTGTTTGGGTCTGTAATAAGAGCAAAAAAAGCCTGAGCCGCATTTAAAAACAAGCTCTTTTTATCCTCACCATAAACCTTGATACCTATATCTGCTGTGTGCTTGATCAATTCATATGGTTTCATGTTAGCCGCGGACAAGTCTTTAAAAAATTTTTTGTTTCATTTGGTAATTTATCCAAATAATCCAGGGAGTGCCAAAACGCTTCTTCAGTATGGGGTTCTAAAGTAAGAACAGGGTATAGTTTATATTTTTTTAACAGAGAAAAAAGAGAGAGAAAATCAATATTCCCCCTTCCTAAACCCAGGTGTTCATCTTTATGACCATGATTATCATGTAAGTGGAGTTGTTTGATAAAAGGGAAAATTACTTCCCAGTCTTTAAGGGTAGTATGAGTAAAGGCATAGATATGGCCAATATCAAAACAAATGCCTACATAGTTAGAAGAAAGTCTTTTTAGGAACATTAAAAATATGTCTGGTTGGGTCTCAAATACATTTTCTAAATTGAGATATACTTTTTTTCTTTCAGCAATAAGAATAAGCTTTTCCAAAGTTTGAACTGCATTTTCTAACCATTCTTCAAGACGATTATCATAGACCCTAGGGTCATAAGATAAGTGCACCACTATAGAAAGGGGATGAAAAAAATCCACTAAATCCAATGTTTGTTCTAATCTTTCTTGAGTTGCCTTCCTTACCTTGGGTTCTATAGAACCCAGAGAGAGGTCAAAAAAAGGGGCATGAAAGGTGGTCTTTAAATTAAACTGTTCAATTTCCCTTGCTAAGGCCCTAAATTCTTCTTCAGGCCATTTGTCTAAAATTTCTGGGGGAAAATAAATTTCTGGGTTTAATAGCTGCTTGGCAAACAAAGGAAGGTATTTTTTTACCAATAAATCATAAGGAACATTGACAAAAAAATGGGTAAACATGGTTTAATCTACTATCCAGACCCCTCCTTCTTCTATCATATTAAGCACCTTGGTAGAAACACTGCCTAAGAAAAAGGCCTTTAAACGAGACAGTCCTCTCCTCCCCATGGCTATAGTGCCTATTGCTTCTTTTTTCTGATGCTCAATAATTTCTTGAGCCACATCTTTATCACTGGGCTTAATTACTAAATTAATTTTTTCTTTAGGAAGACCGGCTTCAATTAACATATTTTGGGCTTGAGACATAAAAGAAGCCATCTTTTTTTCCGCTATTTCTTGCCATTTTTGGGGAGGCTTTTCCAATATAACAAATGGCTTTAAGTCTAATACATGAAAAACCGTTATTTCTACATCTGTCCTCCCAGAAAGGATAAACCCCACGTGGTCTACTGCCCGCATGGCATTTTCGGAACCATCTATGGCCAAAAGTATTTTTTTAGAAAAAATAGGTTCTGCAATTATCCATATAGGCACCGTCTTTTGGGCATGAATAATTTTGTCGGTAACACTACCCATAATGATCTTTTCCCATTTAGTTTTCCCTCGCCTTCCCATAACCAAGGCATCAAACAGTCCCTGCTCCGCATAAAATAAAAGGTCTGGGGCTGGACCTGAACGTCCGGGTAAAGCAATATCTTCAAACTGTCCTTCTGTCCAACCACTATCTTTTAACATTTTTTTTGCCTTCCCTAAAATCTCATCTGCCTGTTGTCTATATTTCTTCTCTAATTTTGAGCGATAAGAGCTTTGCCAGTCAATTAGCTCTTGCTCTTCGGATGTTTCATAAAGAATAGGAGGTAAAGGGGGAATTACATAGATTATGCTTACTTTCAAAACAGGGTCTTCTTTAAAAATAGCCCCTATATATTCCACGGCCTTAAGGGCATTAAGAGAACCATCCACCGCTACCAACAATCTTTTTTCTATCTTTTCTTTTTTCATTCTTAAAACCCCTAAAAAATTAAACCGATTTCAATCGCTCTGTGATTAAGTTGACTGCCTCATCTATTTCCTTTTCTGTAGTGGGATATCCTAAGCTAAACCGCACAGCTCCTTTAGCCACACTAGGAGCCACTCCCATGGCTAATAAAATATTTGAAATCCCTGCCTTTCCACTTTGACAGGCTGCCCCTGTAGAGGCACAAATTTCAGGCACTTTTTTCAATACTTCCCACCCGTTTAGTCCCTTAAAACCTACAAATAAAGTATTTGGTAAACAATGTTTGGAGTGGCCAAAACGCACTACCTCTAATTTTTCACAAAGAGATTGCCAAAGCTTATCCCTTAATTTAGCCAGACGGAGGTTTTCTTTCTTTTCTAGTTTTTCCTTTAATAAATCACATGCTTTCCCCAAAGCTACAATAAAAGCGACGTTTTCTGTGCCTGCCCTATGGTTGTTTTCTTGGCCCGAACCATGAATGAGAGGGGTAAAGGGTGTGCCTTTACGCATATAAAGGGCACCAATCCCCTTTGGGGCATAAAGTTTGTGACCAGCTATAGTTAATAAATCCACTCCTAATCTTTCCACATCTACCGGAATTTTCCCCAAACTTTGGGCAGCATCAGTATGAAAAAAGATTCCCTTTTCTCTGGCTATTTTTGCAATATCTTCTATAGGCTGAATAACTCCAGTTTCATTATTGGCATGGATAATAGAAATTAAAACAGTGCCTTTTTTTATCGCCTTTTCAACCTCCTCGGCTCTCACAATCCCTTCTGTATCTGGGGGGACAAAACTTATCTTAAAACCCAATTCTGTCATAAACATAGCAGGATTCACCACAGAAGGATGTTCTATTTGGGTAGTAATTACATGTCTGCCCTTCTCTCTTAAGGCCCACAAGACACCTTTAAATACTGTATTGTTACTCTCAGTGCCACCACTGGTAAAAATAATCTCTTCTGGGGAGGCATGAATAAAATGGGCTACTTGTTCTCGGGCCTTTTCAATGGCCTCCTTTGCCTCCTTGCCTAAAGAATAAATACAGCTTGGATTCCCAAATACTTCATTAAAATAGGGTAAAATGGCCTCTTTTACCTCTGGGAAAACAGGCGTAGTCGCATTGTAATCTAGATAAATCATTATTTTCTCCTTTTAGCTAATTGAAGAACTCAATTTGGAACATCCATACATCATACTATGTCAATCAATCAAGTTTTGTCAACCTGTGCTGCGGAATAAAAATACTTTATAAGATAAGTAAAACCCATAAATGTAGCAAAATAAAGAAAAAACTTTTTTCCTTTCAACCAACTCTACTTTTATCACTGTCACCTAAAAGGTGAAACAACAAACACCAAAGGTTATAAGGAAGGAGTCCTTAAAGATTTTGAAACTTGGGAGAAAAAACGGCAGTCCAACTCCCCGGTTTTTGCCAAGCTTTTATCCCTGTCATTTTAAAGTTATCAACAATTTGGCCTTTCCTTTGCTTACATTGCCTCCCTTGCACCTAGGTTTAATAGTCTTTTTTTTAAAGCTTACTAGAAAGGCTTCATATTGATATAATCAAGTATCATTCTATCACCAATACCTTTGCTCCCAGAATTTTCCCTGTTTTTAACTCATATAAGGCCTGATTGGCCTCCTCCAATTTATACTCCTGGATGACTGGCTTTATAGGTATTTCAGATGCTAGACGCAAGAATTCCCTAATGTCTTTTCGGGTAACATTGGCCACAGATTTTATTTCCTTTTCCATCCATAGGTGTTTTTGGTAATCAATTTTGAGGAGGTATTCTTTATCTATATCTTCTTTCCGAATAGCATTAATTACCAGTCGTCCTCCCCTTTTTAAATTCTTTAAGGCCTCTACTACTGGTTTCCATACCGGAGTAGTATCAATTATCCAATCCAATTTTTTAGGTGAATAAGCCTCTATCTCCCCTGCCCAAACAGCACCCAAATCTAAGGCAAACTCTCTCTGCTTTTTATTTCGGGCAAACACATAAATTTCTACCTGGGGATACTTATACCTCACCATTTTAAGCACTAGATGCCCAGAAGCCCCAAATCCGGTAAGTCCTAATCTTTGTCCATCTTTTATCTCTGTCAATCGCAAAGACCGATAACCAATGCTGCCTGCACACAAAAGAGGGGCAGCTTCGGTATCAGAAAAAATATCTGGAATTTTATAAACAAAATCCTCTGATATAGTCATATACTCAGCATATCCGCCATTTTTATCCCTACCGGTAGCCATAAATTTTTCACAAAGATTTTCTTCCCCTTTAAGACAATACTCACAACCCCCACAAGCAGAATATATCCATCCCACCCCTACCCTATCGCCAATTTTATATCTATGAGCATCAGGACCCATTTTTTCAACTCTACCAACAATCTCATGACCTAAAATAACAGGAAATTTTGGAGGTGGGGTTCTACCCTCAATTTCGTCTAATTCTGTATGGCAAACACCACAGGCACAAATCTTAATGAGGATTTCATTACCTTTAGGTTGTGGAATAGGCAAATCCACAAGCTTTAATGGATTTTTGTTTCTATCCATGGATACCACTTTAGATAAAACCATGGCTTTCATTAAACTCTACCTCTTCTGATATAAAATATTGGTATCATATACTGTATTCT
>Ga0190336_1000155_pt1 | contig 13185 bp, 11 predicted proteins | sample 487204910_MG_FD_161651 | JGI IMG/M metagenome (GOLD analysis project Ga0190336, IMG submission 161651) | Hydrothermal vent sediment bacterial communities from Southern Trench, Guaymas Basin, Mexico - 4872-04-9-10_MG | ecosystem: Environmental > Aquatic > Marine > Hydrothermal vents > Sediment ...
GAATTTTCAAACAGCACCAATTTTTCTTCGCCGTGGGTAATCCCGAAGATACAATAATCTTTGAATTTTTCTCCAAGTCTTAAAGTATTAATGACATCTTTGTAATCAACCAAATATTTTGGGTCTTTAAAGAGATTGTATTTTTCAAGCAAGCCATCCATTTGAATTTTTCCTCTCCTAACAAATTCTTCATATTCCAGAGGTTCAAAGTCATCTGCTATCATCTTTCAATAATTTCCCATTCGCATAACCGTAATATCCCTCTTTCCTTGCCATCTCCACTCCATTCATAATTATCATTTGGTCATTGTTCACGTATTTCTCTCTTATTTCATTAAGGATTTTTCCCATCTGTCCAAGAGAATCCAGAGCATTCCGATAGTGAAGATTTGCTCTCTCGATTAAACTCTTTAATTCTTTTTTCTCTTGGTATTCCTTGAGATTCATTTTGATTATTTCTCTGCCTTTGCTATTCCTTTCCTCAAGCCCATTACCGCTAAACCCATCAAAAGCATCTGCCAGCCTTCTGTTTGTATTCCTTGAGCCATTACATAAATTCCCATCAAAACCATTGACATTCCTATTATGTAGGATTTGTATCCAGCCAAAAATTCACCTTTTTTTTCCATAATTAAAAAAAATTAAAGACTATATATATCAACTACTCCTCTTCGTCATTTGTCTCTAATTTTTCTTCCAACTGCCTCTCAAAGTTCTGTTTGGCGTCTATGTGCTTCAAATTCCTTTTTATTATAATATAGCCTTTTTTCTCCATTTTCTCTAAATATTGATGGACTGTCATAGCGACTGAAATAGTGTTTACGTGGTCTATTTTCCCTATATTTATCTGAGTTCCTGTCTGAATTTTGCCAAGCAGTTTGTTCTGCAGTTCTACGTGGCTTCTTATTTCCTTTGCCAGAGCAATAATTTCCGGAACGTTGGCTTTAGTCGCCTTTAGTTTGTTCATGAGGTCCCACAATTTCTGGTTGAGCTGCTTCATTTGAGTTACGGTGTCGAGAAACAAATCCTCTGCCTGTGCTTTCAGCTCCGGATTGCCCTCCAAAGCTTTTCCCATTTCGTAGAACTTCTTTTTCAGAAACCTGCTAATGCTCATGTGCGAAACTTTGTAGCCGAACTGCTCTTCAACCATTCTGGCAATCCTCTCATATCCAAAGCCTTCTCTGTATTTTTGGATTATGAACTCGCCAATCTCTGGATTAAACAACTCTATGGACTTCAATTTAGGAACTCTTTTAGTTGCCATAATTTTCAACCATTCTTTAAATTAAAAGTGCCTTTGGCTTTGAATTTGACGGTTCCGTCTGTTCCGCTAACATAATAGTAATAATATCCCGCAGATTGTCCGGTCGAATCCCATTCATAAGTATAGGTTCCAGTATCTGAATGAGTCATGGCTGTGGCAGAAAGCACTTCGTTTCCGTTTTGGTCGTATATCGCAATAGTTATTGTATCTACGTCCACCAAAACCCCGGAATATGACTTTGTAGTCGCCGTGAATTTAATCGTATTCCCAATTATAATGTCTGTCATAATTAAAATTGATAAATCTGTATATATTACACCTTTTCGATAAGTTCAACCGCAGAAGTTGTGATTTCGTAAGCATCTTCTGTAGAATCAATCTCATAAGTATCCTCAGCAGTAATGATCTTATAAGTGTCTTCTGTAATGTTCACTTGACACACACCAGATTTCCAAGAAGCAACATCTGTAAGGTTAATGGCGTCTTGATGCGTTACAGATACAGGCCTGCTCACAGAATCAGATAAAACAATATTATCCTGACAAGCAATTTGAATGGTCTTTGAAGAAGTGTCTGTCAGGCTTACATCGTCAGACTGTATTACTGCTATGTCTTTGGATACAGAATCACTTAAATTGACTTTGTCTGTTTGGTAAAGATATATCGACTTTTCTGAAGAATCCGTCAAAGCAAGGTTGTCCGTTTTGGCAATCTCAAAATCAGCAACCAGCTTATCTGTTACTTCCAATATATCTGTGCGGGTTATTGATACATCTTTGTAGGCAAAATCTGTCAAGGCTATTGTATCTTTGCGTGTCAATGCTGTTTGTTTGACAGAAGAATCAGAAACATTAATCTCATCAATATGGATTACATTAGCGTCTAAAATTAAGGTATCTGATACAGCCAAAGTATCTACATGAGTTAATGGCACATCTTTGTAGGCAGAATCTGTAATGTTTATATCGTCCTCCAAAGACGCCCCCATACTCTTTGTACTGCTGTCTGTTATTTCTAAAGCGTCTGTGAGAGCTATATCAATGCTTTGTACGGACGAGTCACTTACTTCGATGTTGTCTGTCTTTTCCACCGTGTAAGACTTGTATGCCGAGTCTGTCAGGTTTATTGAATCTTGAACGGCAATTTGAGCAGTTATTATTACAGAGTCATTTACTTCAAGATTGTCCGCTTTGATCAAGTGAAACGTTTGTATAATAGAATCGCTTGCGGTCAGGCTGTCTGTTTTAATAATCTGAGGGTTTTTTACAATAGAATCTGATATATTAATATCATCCCTTCTGTCGGTTTCAAAAGATTTGCTCACCGAATCAGAAGCATTTATCGTATCCTGCGTTTCGTAAACCCAAGCAACATTAACTTTTATAGACATCTTAACTCACCGCTCTAAACTCTATTTCTACATTAGGATGAGGAGAGCCTGCTCCAGCCGAGCAATTATTCCAGAACCAAGCACAATTTGAGACATTTGTTCCGCTCGCCACACTCCAATAAAATGTCTGCCAAGAAGTAGTCAACTGTATTTTTGTGCTTGTAGAAGAATTGGCTATAAATAACCACCAACCTGAAGGCAAGGATTGGTTCAGTCTTGCTTGGAAATTGCCTGTACCTGTTCCGTTATTCTTACACCATATACTTGCCAAAGTAGAATTTTGTCCCTCTGGCTGTCCATAAGTCGTTCCTGTGTTTAGATTACAAGGGAATCTGAATGTTATGCCTGAATTTAGTCCGTAGTTTATGTCTGGCTGTTCTGTAATCACATAAGTAATATTCAAATAAGGCCTAAAATCTGTATTTTCTTTGGTATAAGTACGTATATTATACCCTACAACATTTCGACCATATAAATAAACATCACTATTGCTTGGATATGAGGTGTCTGGAGTATCTGTGTTATAATCAGGATCTTCTATCCAATAAGATACATAATCATAATTTTTGATTTCAAACAGGTATTTTGTCGTATTCGTCACATCTATAAAGTCCCATTTACTTCCCGAACTCACATTCCATTTGTTTGTAACATAGGTTTGGTTTATTCTCTGACTTCGGAGATTCCACAATGCTGTTACGTTATCTTCTTCGTGCCAAGTTTGATTGTCTATGCCATAGTAATACACATCAAAGTCCTGCTTGCTTGTATCAGAGCCAAATGCATAAAGATACAACAAGGCTTCTGTTATTTCTATATTTGACGGCAAACTGCTTAAATTGAATTTTATTAAAAAATATTGAGCACCTGCTAATGATGTTCCTATCCCTACATCATCGGTGTTTTCAGTATCCGGGTCTTGTAATTTTACTGTGATGGTTGCAGTGTTTATTGTAATCTCTCTCACTTCACTCTGGTTAGTAACTCCTCCAGCAGAACAATTTATATACCAATCATAAGTTCCATCTGAAAGGGAAGAGTTTGCCGTTATAATTGTTGCTGTGTTGTTGTTTGCTGTTGCTGTTCCGTATCCCGTGTCGTTTATGAATAACTCGCAGGAATAGGAAGATTCAGTTCCTGAGACCGTGAAGTTGAAGTCAGGCGTTGAGTCGTCTGTTGTTGTTTGGTTAGGGGGAGAGTTTAGAGTTATTGAGAATGTTGTTTCTTCTTCAGAATATTCATCGCTAAGAGGAAGATAATCATAAGCAACAGATGTTCCATTAGATAAATTTAGAGGGTCATCGCAGAAGCCATCGGCATTTGTATCATTACAGGCATCCGAATACCCATTTCCCGTTGAGTTTGTATAATAATTCCCTCCAATGTAATTTCCATTTGAGTAGATTCTCGTTCCCAATTGTTTTGTTGTGTTGAAGTAGTTTTCTCCAGATGTATCATTTGTTATTTTCACATTCACAGAATTGTTGAGCAAGCAGTTATAGATTTTATTGCCGTTAGAATCAGTTCCAATATAAATTCCAGCATTTGTATTGTTAGAAATTGTTGAGTTCGCTATTGTGTTGTTATCAGAATTATCACTAAGAAGTATTCCATTGTCTCCATTCGAATATAACATCAATTTCGACAGATTGTTTGAGTTTGAAAAGTCAAAAGCAATACCGTAATGCGTGTTGTAATTAGCAGTTATGTTTGATAAAGTGTTCGCATGTGCATTAAAAAAATAGAAACCTTCATAGCCGTTGTAATTAGCAATTACATCTGAAAAGGCGTTTGAACTTGAAAAGTAGTATATATCAAATCCATTGTATCCATTAGAATTTGTGGTTATGTTAGATAAGTTGTTCCAAGATGAAATATAAAGTAGAATTCCATCTCCGGGACTTGAATTCGATGTCACATTTTCCACAGAGTTTCCGTGAGCATGGTCAAAACAGATGTTAGCATAATTCCAATCGGTTACTATACAATTCTTAATTGTTATGTTCGTTGTTTCTACCGGGTCTCGATATACATAAATCCCATAATATGCCGTATCATCTCCGTCTACAATGTTTCCCTGACAATCTAAAATAACATTATTTGCTTCAATGTTAATGCACATTGAAGTCGAAGAATTTGTTATATTCGCGGTTAGATAGTAAGTTCCAGAAGAAGTTATATCTGAACATCCGCTAATTTCGGGGTCTATTTTCCACTCATAATCGCCTAATTTAATTCCCAAATCCCATTCTTCACCTTCATTTGGAGGGTATTCAAATTCATAGATGATGGTATAATTGCCTTTCTTTATTTCAGCAGGATGTTTAATCTTCATATTTCGCATTTTATTTTTGACAAATTTATATTTGAAAAGATTTTTCGAAAGTGTTATCTTGTTCGGTTTGTTGTATATAATTTTGACTTCTTGCTTGCAATCCCTCATTTCCTTCGAGATATTCCAAGAGCATCTTGTAAAAGCAGGAGTTTCCAAAGTAACTCCGTCAAAAGAAATTCTATACACTTTAATCGTAACATTGTTTGAATCATTGATGTAAAAAGTTTCTTGTTTTACTCCCTTCCATAATGGGTCTATTTTATCGCTAAATGACCACTTAACATCATCATAAGGATTGTATTTATAGCCCACAAACCTGACTACATAGGTTCTCCCTTTCCTGAAAACATAAGAGTATTTTGCCTTGTGGTTCTTGTCGCACCAATAGCATCCGCACCATCTCCCGTTACAACTCTCGTTTAATTTTATCTCTCTCCAGCCATCTCCCCATTTCCTCTCTATTCTCAACAATTTCAACTTCTTATCTGTGGAGAAAAGCCAAGAATTATTTTCAGACGGATAGACATAAATATCAGTGTTTGCCTTAAATGTAATTGTAGCCCAGCAAAAATCTTCCTCAGTCCCAGCACATATAGGAGACCAGTTATAATCTAAAATAGTAATTGCTCCTATATTTTGTAAATAAGCAAACAAAAGTATTGCCAGAGGAATGCTCAATCCTCCAATCAGTTCTGCGTATTTCCTTATTCTTTCCTGTTTGATTCTTAAATATTTCATAATTATACTCAATTCTCTTATTTATTTTACAATTATAAAAAATAAAAAAAATTTGTATTTATATTTTTCTTCAATTCACTACTTATTAGTTGTCATTATGCACTAGACAATACCGTTTTATGAGTCAATGTCGATGGTTGGTAATGTTTTTGATATAATTAAACAAACAAGGTTTAAATATATATTATGATAAAAACGTGTGAATATTGTCACAAAACATACATAACAGGTGATAGGAGAAGTCTGTATTGCTCAAAAGAATGTTTTTACAAATCTCATAGAGAAGTTATAAAATGTAAAGAATGCGGCAAAGAATTTGAAAGACCTAAAAGCTACAAAACTCTAAAATATTGTTCTGAAGCTTGCAGAAAAGCGTATCGCAAAAAGCATCCTGAAGAATTTGGCGGTTTTAAGAAGAAACCCAACGGCACGCATATAGTCAGATGTGAAACGTGCGGAAAATTGATAGAAATTATACATGCTCGTTACATCAAGTACAAACATCATTTTTGTTCTACAAAATGTACAGCACAATATTATGGAAAATTACATTCGGGAGAGAATCATTGGAACTGGAAAGGTGGAAAAACTGAAGAAGCTTACAAATTGAGACATTCAGAACAGTATGAAAAATGGAGAATGGCTGTTTACAGGCGGGATCATTGGACGTGTCAAATATGTGGTAAGAAAACAAAACAACTTGTAGCTCATCATATCAAACCATTCAAAGATTATCCTGAGCTGAGATATGAAGTTTCTAATGGAATTACGCTTTGTCGAAACTGTCACAAAAAAGTTCATGGTTACATAGGTAAAGATACAAGATTCAAAAAAGGTCTAGTTCCACATAACAAGAAATTAAATGTCTCAAAAGAAGAGCTGACAAAGTTGTATTGGCAAGAAGGATTAAGCTTGTATGAAATTGGGAAAAAATTTGGCGTCGGGAGTTCGGCTGTCAGTTCGTATATGATTAAATATAATATACCGAGAAGAAATTTAAGCCAAGCAAGACAGTTGTCTGTGGAGTCTGGCAGGTGGAAGTCTCCAATAAGGAAAATGTTTCTGACAAAAGAAGAATTGTATGATTTGTATTGGAATCAAAATCTAAGCTTGTCTCAGATAGGTAAACAATGCGGAATAAGCACAAATAGTGTTTTGAGATGGATGCGGAGATATGGCATTAAAACCAGAAGTTATAATAAATCTCAAATAAAACCCTTACAAAACAAATAAAAAAAAATTAATGTAAATGGTGTTACTACTATTAAGTAGCACTCAGCACCGTTTTATGAGTCAATGTCAGTGAATCGCCTGCACTTACATCTACAGAAAGTGTCGCTCTCGCCAGCATTGTCCCACCAGAAGCCGCATTAAACACACCCAATTCTCTTATGGATTTGTCCGCTGTAATACTGCTCCAAGTATGCGTTAGTTTAGCAGTATCATTAGTTACAGTAGTTGTCTCTTGAGAACCTGTCCCAGCCGCTCTTGCCAGTCCGCTGTCTGTGATTTCCGCTCCAAGAGCTGTGTCTGAAGCAGAAGGTGCCGTTGAATCCGTGCCGACAGCAAGATAATCAAAAGCCGTTCCGCCGACATCAGACAACATCAATCCAGTAATTTCTCCAATTCCAGCAGTAACAACCAAATTGTCAGTCCTCCCCATGCTTTTTATGTTTCCGTTTTTGTCCCGCACAATCCATTCGAACCAGCCTTTTAATTTGCCTGTCTCACTCCCCTCTACATTTACATTTTTCATTTTTCATCACCTTCCTCAAAATAAACAACATCTGTTCTGGTAACAATTTTGCCATTAGCATACACGCAATATCTATCTCCTTCCTTTTTGATTTCTGTTTTTAGAGGCTTATTTACACCCAATGCTTGTTTTTCCATAAATTCAGCCTGAGTTTTGGCGTCTTCCTCGCTCGTGCTGGCATATACTATTCTCATAAATACTAAATAATCTCAAACTATATATATCACGTGCTGTACAATACGGCTAGAGTGGCTATTTTTGCATCAGTCGAAGATGTCTCAACTCGTATCTTCAATTGGTGTCCTTCGGAATTTGGAGTGGTGAGAGTATTCAAATCCACAGTCTGCCACGTCAATCCATTATCTACCGACACTTTGTATGTAATGTTGCCTATCAAATTGTCTCCAGAAGCTCTGACTTCAAATTTGCTTATATTAGAACCTGTGTCTCTTGCTGTTGATTGTATGTATCCAGATGCACTTGTAAATATTAAATATCCTTCCGACGTGTCATAACCGCTTGAATTGGAATCGTCTATATTCGTCTTATCGTCAAAACTGAAAAAATAGCTGTGCTCTAATTTGTTAATATTTACAATATCCTGAGATTCTTTTTGTTTTAAGAATAAATCTCTGAACTCCAAAGGTATGCTGGGTTTCCATTTCTCCAATTTAATTTTGGTTCTGGGAATATCGTTGTTTTTTATAATATCCTCAAATTCCACGACTTTATAAGTGTCTGGTCCAATTCCCGCTGCTGGAGCCGAAACTCTCAACATATCTCCCGGATTCAAACCCACCAAAAGAGTTGATTCAACTTCTCCCACAATAGGCGGATCTTTTTTCATAGCCAATTCTACGTCTCCTTTCTTCTTTGCTTCTTCATAAGTCGTTAGACTTGTGTCTGTAACAGGCTCCTCTCTGGTTCCGTAGTTCGAAATAGAAGTCGAATCTTCCGTAGTATACAGTATTGGAATCCCGTCTGTAACTGCTCCCTGAACAATAATCCTGTTCTTTACTTTGTCCACGTCTCTGCTGAAACCTTTTATTTTCAACAAATTGTAATTATGAACTACGGCGTCTGTCGTGTTTTCTATTGATTTCTCCTCAAAGAAGTGGCATTTCTTGTCTTTGTCGACATAGAAATCAAACCCGGCAATTTTGCACAGTATTTCAATACACTCCATAGCGGATTTATTGTTGAAAGATATTGTTATTGTTTCTCCAGTATTATCTACATAATCGTCGTATGTAAAATTTGTAGATATTTGAACATTCACTTGGTCTATTATGTCTTTTAGAATGTCTGTTATTTCCTGTTCGCTGTAATCTCCAGTTATATGAATGTCTATTAGCTCCTTCGCCATCAGTTTTCCTGTGAGTTTAATTCGATGATTTGACGGGTCTATATTTTCCACAATGCCAACGGTTCTTACTGTTGAGGCGGTAGTTCCATAGTCTTTTTTCAATTTCACCTTGTCTTCAGAACTAAATTTGTCTGTAAACTTGTCGTTCGGATTCATCAATACCACTTCAAAAGTCCCTACTCCCGGCTGAATTGTGGATTTAAAAGAAGCCTTTTCGCAATAACCAGTAACATCTGTTGTCCCTTCCGAAGTTTCAATTTCTATTGCGTAGATGCTCATCACAGAAGGCGGTATCCAGATTGTCGGTCTCACACGCTTAATAGATGTTACAGGTCCCATAATTAATCACATTTAACAGCATTTATAGCACAGGCTTTCAGCAAAAACTCCGGAAGCCAGTACCTCCAATAAGGATCTGTATAATTACAACTATAATCCGCCCATAAATATAAATAAGTGTTATTAGTCAAATTCTTGTTGCTGTCCAGCTGTATGTATGATGTATTTAGCACATAACCGGCAGATTTATTATAGGTTGTGCTTACAGTAATATTAATACAAGGATGAGTTTCGTTTATCTTCATGGATAAGTTGGCAGGTTGATCATAGTTTAACCAAGAAATATTTAGTGCTGGTTTGGCTTCTGTTTGTCCATAAGCTGTTACATTCTTGTCAGTAGGAGAATTTGGTATGAATTCTAAATATCCATAATTCACTGGGATTGTTGTGTTGAATCTTGAATATACAACTTTCACAACATGTGTGTCATTTGAAGCATTGTAATTGGCGTCTCCGTCAAAATGAGCAGTAACGGTTATGTTGTCGCTTCCGTAGTAGGTTATGTTTATATTGCTTACTTGAATTGTGGAATTGGTCTCTGAACTTATCTTTACAGGAATGTTGTAATAGCCAGAAGAAGATTGGGCATCCAAATAATTTTGAATTGCTGTTGCGTTTATGTTTCTTGTTGGTTCTACTATATAGGTGTAATTAACTTCAATGTTTGAAACTTCCAAAATACCTGCTGAACCTGAATAAAATAAAATAGGAACATTACAATAACCTTCTGAATCTGCCGAACAAGTTGAAAGATAATCATTTATCAAAGTAGCATTTAGGTTTACTGTTTGTGTTCCATTATCTGTTGTAAATTCTCCCGACCAATTCCATACCTTGCCACTTCCTACTCCAATATATGTATTGTAAGGATTTTGTTCAAATCGCACTTTTCCTTCATAATAATATGTAGTCACAAATGTTTTAACTTGTAAAGGAGTAGTATTGTTAATAAAAACACTATTATGTATTGTTATATTAGGATAAACATGAACATATGCGTAACCAGTTTCGTTATGTGTAAAGTTATATATGAGAGACCATGAATTAGAAGAGTAATTCCAAAGAGAAATATTTGTTGTCTGATATGAAGAATAAGTTGATGTAGCTAAATGAGCATACCAGTTTATATAGTGTATGTTTTCTAAACTCAAACTAAAATTTTCGTAAACATAGCCACCTACCGTCTCACCAAAACTTCCCCAGTTTTCATCAACACATTTGCTTGCAGGATGGGTTGAACTCCATCCACCAGTATAACTCCAAGACGTTTCAGCATCATACCAATAGGTATATCCTAAATATCCACTTACATCCAAATAAGCACTTGTTACATTAGCATTTTTAGGCAGCCTCAAATATCTTTTTTTCGTTCCTTCTCCACTAAAACTCAAGTTTTCTGCTATATTTCCATTGCTCAATTCGTTGAGTGTTTGGTTGCCTACACCCAAATATCCTATTATAGAATCAACTAGAGTGTCATTTATATAAATTTTAAAATTGAGAGGCCAATCAGGGTTTTGAAAACCTGTTACATTAATATAAGCACTCTGAACCTCATCATATTTGTTCAACTTTATATAAAAGGTCTGATTTTCAGGAGCATTGGTGTAAGTTAGATTTTTAGCAGTAGTAGAATCGTTGAATTCCCCTAAAATCGCATTCGCAGTCAAATTGTATTCAACAGTCCCGTTATCACAAATATAATTGTCTCCATAGCCTACTTGGTCTATGTCTAAGCAAACAGTGGCGTCAGAAATCAAATCTCCTGTAGAATTGGTAACATTCGCTTTCAAAACAGCCACAGTCCCATGCTCGTAATATCTGTCAGCACTTATTCCATCTAAATACAACACTGTGTAGGTAATGTGTACACTTTCTTCGTCACCGAAACTCGAAACCGAAGGTTCTGGAAACACATATTTAGCTACAATAAGATCATCTATTCTGTGTTCGTTGTTGAGACCGCCTGTTCGGGCTCCCCAAAAAAAGTAGTTGCCTGTCAAAGATTGAGGATTGGTGTCTGTACAACTAACTCTTAAGGTTCCATCATAATATATCTTGACACTAGTGCCAGAAGAATTGCTCCAAAAGTATATTTTTGCAGAATGCCAGTTGCCGTCATCCAAATTGGTTTCAGAATCTTCACAAATGGAAGCTCCATTGTCAGATGTAGATTTTGTAAAGGCAATGCGGTCTTGATACTCGTCGAAAGTATAGTGATAACCCCCATTAACTATATCTTCAGTAGTGTTGTTACACTGCGTGTCATAAGCACCCAGCCACACCGCATCTGCTCCGTTGCCGTTGCCTGTCCAAAACTTAAAGCGAGCATAAAAGCCGTTTCCCGGGTTTTGTGAGTAATACAAAAATCCTTTTTCATCGCCATTAGCAGAAGTAAGCATAACATATTTGTTTGTTGAATTGTATACTGCATCACCGCTTAAATTTCCTGTAGGTTCTGTTTCCATGTCTTCATATATTAGCATCGTGTTCGAACCGCTGCTCGCAGAACCTGCTGAAGGATTGCCGTAGTACATATAAATAGTTGTGTTCGTGTTATTCGCCAGATGAGTCACATTAACCCAAATTGTTGCCTCTTGTTCAGTATCATTCCAGTACTCTATCCAGTAGTCTAACAAATCATTAGTTGTATTTGTGAACCTTAAGTCATCTCCATTGTTAGACCAATTGAAGTTTGGGCCTACATTTGAACTGTTCAAGTCAATTCTGACTTGATAGTTTGTTAAATCTCCTGCTGTGTTGGAGATATTGATTGGTTGCCTGTAAGCCCAAGAAGTGTTCCACCACAAATCTGGATCAAATAATCTTATATTAAACACCTCATAATCGCTTTTGATGTCATACTGAGCTTTGACTATTCCGCTCTTATATACCCAAGCCCACCTGTAACCTGAATTCAGCTTAACAACTACATTTCTTCCAAATCTCAAATAGGTTTCTCCTTTCAATTTGCGAGTTGGTCCAGCATACACCAAATCTCTGACTTCATATCTGTAAAACAATCCAGAAGCGTTGTAAATCTCTACTTTGTGATAGATAGGAAATAATTTTTTGTCTTTAACATCTCCTCTAAAATAATAAGTATCTCTAATAAAAGGACCTCTTTTATAAGGCGTTTCTCTAATGATTGTAGTAGTGTTTGTAGTTTCGTTTATATGTGTATAAATTTTTACATTTGATACGTCCCTATACAACCTGCGGGTTCCATCAAACAACTTGTTGTATTCTCTTCCGCCTATTTTCCATCTGGAATCTTCAAAAACATAAAGCGTGGTTTTGTCACTATCAACTCTTAATTTTACTCCTTCTCCTTGTAGTGCTATATAAATAATGCTGCTGGTTATCAGCAAAACCAGAAACCCGACTATTAGCTTTTTTCCTCTCATTTTAATTCCTCACCCTCAAACACAGAAATCTTAACTTCATATTCCTCTTCGAGAGGGCTCGTATCTCTAAAACTTATTTTGCTTATGCTGACGGTGTATTCTGCGTTTCTGTAAATTAATTTGACAGTTCCTTGGTCTTTGGCTATGGCTATCAAATCTGATTTTGGATTTGCGGATAAATCTTGGGATATTATAGAATTGGCAGGATAATCGTTGCTCAAGCCGGATGACAAATTAATTGTAGTGGCAGTAGCTGAAGAAATTGATATGGTTTCCGAAGTTGCTCCGTCGGGAGAAGTTATCGTAGCAGTCCCGCTGGAAAAGCCGTAAGCTTTGAAATTTGCTACCTGCAAGGTAGTAGCTCCAGAACTTGCTGAAGAAGACAATAATGTCTGAATACAATTACTTAATACTCCTGTTATTTCAAAAGTATGCGTCAACGGGAATTTCAAGTCCAATACCTGCGTTTTTGGGTCTTCAGAATCCATTTGAGGCCACCTCATAGGAGTTGTATTCTTGTCAACAATTTCTTCCAAACCTTTGTCTTGAACTAAAATGGTAACCATCTTGGTTGTTCCGCTCCACCCGGA
>Ga0190336_1000159_pt1 | contig 12997 bp, 11 predicted proteins | sample 487204910_MG_FD_161651 | JGI IMG/M metagenome (GOLD analysis project Ga0190336, IMG submission 161651) | Hydrothermal vent sediment bacterial communities from Southern Trench, Guaymas Basin, Mexico - 4872-04-9-10_MG | ecosystem: Environmental > Aquatic > Marine > Hydrothermal vents > Sediment ...
CTTAAAATATACCCCTGTTTTATCTTTCTTCCAGTAGCATCATAAATTTCAAGTTCTGCACTACCGCAAGGGATATTATAGTATAAGTAATTTATCCCAGGTTTTAACTCTATATTTGAAAGGGCAGTTATCTTCTCTTCATCCACAGGACTTGTATATCTTTCAAAGTATACCCCGTGAGGGTACCACCAGTCTGGTACCCATGGATCTTCATTAAAAGTATATTGCACATAATCACCATTCCTTGAATGCAGGCCAATTGTTACGTCATACGCCTCATACCAGTAATTCATAGAAATGTCGTAAAGCATTTTAATGTTTCCACTCGGATATAACACTACTTCAAAATCTATAGGACCAGCGGAGTAAAATTGTCTCTTTATACCCCTCCACATTAAAACAATAGAATCACTCCCAAATGATTTAACAAATATCACACTGTCACGGGCAGATGAATCACTGCTACCAGCCCAGTCTTCCCAGAAAACTGCAATAAAATCCTCACTTCCCATACCTGATAGAGGATAGTTATAGTAATCTACTGTATCCTCGCTTAAACTTATTCCACCATTTATACCTGCATAAAGAGATGTATACACCGTATCGTAATACGGAAATTCGAAAGGAATAACTATCCTTCCGCCTCCATCCATACCCGGTATAATGATTGTATCATAGTCTGTTGAAATATCAATGAAATTGCAGGTTCCAATATCCCTCAGAATATAATAAGCGAAAGTATCACAATTCTCAATTACAACAGTGGTGTCTATCACTGTATCATTTAAGGGATAATCGTCAGGTGAAGATAGATATAACTCCAGTTTAAGACTGCAGGGGGCATCAGGAAAAACAAAAGGGGAAAATGATACAAAAGAGAAAGAATCTGCCGGGATTGTTACCAGAAGAGAATCATGATATAAAAGTTCATTTGAAAAACTTCTTATATCAAGATGTACAAATCTGCCTCTTGGAATTGAGGTGTAATTCATCACTGCCCCTAAGGGGACCAATTCTTCTCCTGTACCTCGTGTGGATGACGGCTCAAGGATTATGAGAGAACCACAGTCGTCTTCCACCTGAGCTCTGTGAAATATTACGCTCTTACCAGAAAATATTGGATTAGGTGAACCGTCATAACAGTAAACTACTCCTCCTTCACCGTCCAGACTTTCAAGTCCACATACTGCCTGCCAGCCAGAATCATTAGCAGGTATCATATAGTAGGAAAACACCAGAGAATCCCCATCTCCTCCGTTTTCAAATAATATAACTTCAAATTTATACCTGTGCCCTGGATTCCCACCGTAAAGGTATATCGAGTCCCATTCAATAACAAAATATCTGTAAGGTGAGTACCCATAAAGAGCCGTTTTGACCCGTCCACCTGAATACACTACAAAATCTTTCCATAAAGGAGCTATAATCCCGTTGGGAAGGGTTGGGTCAGGAAAATTCTGAGGATACGGAGCCACAATATTTGAAGAAAAGGTAATATAGCCATTGGTTGTGACAAATATGGAATCAAAGGTATTGTTGTCATACTGGAATGAGAAAGGTAGAGTAATCCATATTCCATCTTCGTCTCCATAGAGGCCAGTTTCCTGGATAGCTGCATAATATACATAGCCTGTATCAGCATATACATACGGAAAAGACCCCTGTGAAATTACAACAAGACACACAAATGTTAACAAACCCACTTGTGAGCCTCCATTTTGTGGTAGATTAGTCGCAGATTATATAATAAGGAGGGTTAGTTTGTCAAATTCGCAAACTGCTTCATTTAAAAATCTATTCGAAATGCTTTATCCTCCTTAAGAAACATCTTTTGAAGCAAAGATACAGGCAACTTAATCCGACAAAGTTTTGAAGGAAAATTTTTACCTTACAAAACAAACTTTATTCTTTAACAACTCCAGTTAAGGGGATATAAAATACAGATTTTCTCATGAGACAATCAGGAAATACCCTGTTGCTCTGAAAAGTAGCAAGAGCTATTTGCAAGAACAATAAGAGCATTATCAAAACTAACCCTGCTCCCTTTATATCATTTTCAAAATTAAATTTTCATATTCTGAAATTAATATTTCAATTTTTGAAAAAAATACTTGACAAATTGGAAAAAATTGTTTATTATATTAGTATGATAAAGAAATTAATTACAAAATGTCCTGTCTGTGGGGGAGAAATGAGGGTTACTACCCTCGTATGTAAAAATTGCGGCTCTGAGCTGAGGGGGAACTTTGAATTATGCGAATTCTGCTCACTGGATCACGAGGACTTGGTCTTCCTTCGAATTTTCCTTAAAAGTCGAGGGAATATCTCAGAAGTTGCTAAAAAATTGGGGATTTCTCATCCCACTGCAAGGGTGCGATTAAGGGATATTCTTGATAAATTAGGTTATGAGTTAGAACCTGAACCTGAAGAAAATATTAATGAAATTCTCACAAAAGTGGAAAAGGGGGAAATTAAAGCCGATGAGGCTGCAGAACTGATTAAAAAAATGAGGAGGTGATAATATGAAGGATGAGACCTTCAGAATTTTAAAAATGCTTGAAGAGGGAAAAATCACAGCAGAAGAAGCAATGAATCTCATGGAAGCCATGGGTGAAAAAAGAGAGGTAGAAGCAAAGGGGAAGTTTCTTAAGATATTGGTGATGGAGGGTGGCGACAAAAAGGTTTATATCACATTACCTTTGAAACTATTCAATTTGATTAAAAAATTTATTCCCGAAAGCAAAATGCAAGCAAAGGTTGGTGATAGAGAGATAAATATAGCAGAGATACTGGACTCCTTAGGCGAAGAACTTAAAGGAGAGATTATTAATATCGAAGATGAAGAATCTGGTGATAAGGTGAAAATATGGGTAGAATAAAAGGGGGTACAAAAATGAACAGAATATTCTGGGCAATTGTGTTCATAGTATTGGGCCTATGGATATGGTTGTCAAATTTAGGTTATCTTTATTTTAAGAGGGACTGGCCCATACTTCTTGTAATTATTGGAATATATATGATACTTACTGGTGTATCCCATACTATTCAAAGGAAAAGCAGAAAAGATGTAAAGAAAATATTGAAAGAACTGGAAGAAGGTAAAATAGATGCTGACGAAGCCGCCAGAAAAATGAGGGGGTAAATATGGAAGAAAGACTCAGAATTTTAAAATTGCTTGAAGAGGGTAAAATTACCGCAGAGGAAGCTTATAAACTTCTTGAAGCTCTTGGGACCAAGGAAGGGGGAACAGAAAAGGAGAAAAAAGAGGAAGAAAGTTTCAACCTGGGCGAAATATTCAAAATGGTAGGTGAAACAGTAAAGGCATCATTAAGTGGTATCCCGGAAATTATTAAAACAGGTATTGAGGCTGGATTTAGCTTTAGAAATGCACCTGTTGTCACAATTGATGAGTCTTACACTGTAAAACCTGAAGATATGATTTCTTTAACAATTTCTGGAGCCGAAGTGGAGATCAAAGAAGGCACCGTGGAATCACTTAAAATAAAGGGTGAAGGGGTTTACAACTTCAAAAGAAAGGATTCGGAAGTAGAAGTGAATTTTTCTGCAGGCGAGGGCACAATATGGGTCCCTACAGTAAGAAATATAAACCTTAAGGCTACAGGAAGTGAAATCAAAGGAGAAATATCCTCTGAATCAATTTCTATTATCGCACAGGGGGCTGAGGTAGAGCTTGATTTAAACAAATGCAGTATATTCAATCTCAAAGCCCAAGGGGCTGAGGTAAAATTGAATTTCGGAAACGGTGAATTGGCAGAGTCTAACCTTTACATTCAGGGGTCCGACTGCGTGATTGATGGTATTGGGGGCGATATAAAAATTAAGGGCGAAGGTTCAGACCTTGAAACCGAACTCACAAGTAAAATAAAAGACATGAAAATCGAAATGAAGGCTTCAGATGTGGAAGTTAAAGTCAGAGAGGATTTCGATGGGATTATATTACTTAAAGCTAAATTCGGAAATATTGAGAAAAAATTAGATGCAGAGATGTCAAAAGAAGGTGAATATTCAAAAATCATTACCGGCGAAGGGGGATCACGCGTGGAGATAATTAATGATTTCGGAGATATCACTATTTCATAACCAGTCAGATAGTTCTATATGATAAGTGTTGAAAGTACGCTGAGATAACACTAAAATCCTCCAGAAGGAGGATGTAATGTTCAAAGCGCTATTGTTATTGTTTATCGGCGGACCTCTATATTACATCCAGGACCCCCTGGGAAAAGGAATAGAACCTCTCCTTAAAAATTGTGACATCAAAATTATTAAACAGGTAGATCAACACACATGGCTGGTAGAGGGCGAACTTGAGAAAGTCAACACAGGAATCTACAGAATAGCAAAATATTTTAAACCAAAGGGTAAAGTTAAGCATCCAAGTATTAAAACACTGGATATTGAATGGGATCCCTTTATAGACTCTGTACTATCTACTATTTCTATCGATTCACTCAAAGCTTTCATACAAAGGTTGCAGAATTTCAAAACAAGATATGCATATACAGACTCATGCAGAGCTGCAGAAGAATGGCTTAAAATTAAACTTTCTCATTACGTTGACTCATCTAAATTATGGGGATTTAATCATAACGATACCTGGATGCGAAATGTAATCGGCTATAAGACAGGCCAACAGCAACAATTCGTTATGATAACATCACACCTTGATGCCATAACCTATGAGGGTCCTTATAATTTTGCACCAGGTGCAGATGACAATGCGTCCGGTACTGCAGTGGTTTTAGAAGCAGCGAGAATCTTAAAAGACATAGAAACTGACTTAAGTATAAGATTCGTTCCTTTTACTGCAGAAGAGCTGGGGCTTATTGGAAGTGAACATTATGCAGATCACATTTACACAAATTCAGAGCCCCTTGTGGCCACCTTAAATTTTGACATGGTAGCATACCAAACACCAGATGGGTATGACTTCGAAATTTACGGAGATTCAACTGGTCTTGCGTTCAACATAATGAAACAGGTAGCAGAACTTTATACTCCAACTAATAATATTTTTAAACCAGAGTATACATGGGGCTCAGATCACGCACCCTTTGCGCTCTATGGGTATGACTGGACTTTTGTAATAGAAAGTAACTATCATCTAAACCCTAATTATCACAAGCCAACAGATTTATTCAGTACACTTGACGACACCCTGCTTCTTGACGCTGCCAAAATTGGGATTGGAACTTTATTATATATAACACTTTGCCCCTACCCTCCTGAAAACTTCACGGCGTACAATGTAGGAACTGGAGGCTCTTTAATGATAAAATGGAATAAACACCCCTGGGAATCTGTAACCTATTACACACTTTACATAGGAACCAGACCTAACCGCTATACAGACACTTTAAATACAGCCGACACCCTTATATTTATTGGAAACTTGTTTGAAGACTCCACATATTATATGCGAGTTCGTGCTAATACCTCTTCCCATAAAGGAATGTTATCCAAAGAAATTAGCATAACCCTACATAGTATACCTGTATCTCCCTCTTTAATCACAATTTCACCTTCTAGAAATGCTATTCAAATTGTTTGGAGGAAAAATACAGAACTTGATTTAATAGGATATAATTTATACCGGAAATCGGAGCTAAACTCAAATTTTATAAAAATAAATGACGATGTCCTCACCGATACAGTTTATATAGATTCTCCCCTCGTTGATCCTTATTGGTTCTCATACTATGTTACTGCATTGGATTCAGCAATGAATGAAAGTGAACCCTCCTGTACTTTAAGTGCAAGACCAGTAACGCTATCCCATGGTGTGGGGATTGTAGATGAATTCAGAGCTGGCAATGGTAACCCATTTTCCCCCTCTGAGAGTATGCAAAAAGCTTTCTTGGATACTGTATTTTCATGGACTGAACATGACGTATACAATGTAGATAGTACAAATATCACACTATCCCAATTGGGTATACATCCAATAATACTGGTGTGGGCAGATGATTATACTGAAAATCTTGCTAACGAGTATATAGGTGAAATAAAAAAATATTTATCTTGTGGTGGAAGGGTCATATTCTCTGGCTGGAAGCCATCTCAAAATTTCATCAGATCGAGTTATAATACAGATATTAATGACACGATACTCGGACTTCCAGTGGATTCAATATATTTAAGCACCACACTTGACTTTCAGGGTGCTACTCCTTATGGTACATATACTTCTTTATCCTTAGACGAAGATAAACTTCCTCCTAATTTCAACGGAACCCTCCTTAATGTAGAAGGATACAAAACAAATGAAGACAACATTTTCTATCTTTTTGACTCATCAACAGATGATCCATACTGGGAATCAATACCTTGTGGTTTAGTAAATCATGATTCCACTATCTTCTATTTTGGGTTTCCTCTCTATTACATAGAAACAGATAGTGTAAAATCTCTTTTAAGCTACATCATAGAAAACACCGTTAATCGCAAAGAAAAAAATTATATTACACCAGAAAACCAAAAGGTGGATCTCATTGTTAAAGGAAAGAAGCTTTTTTATAATATTGATAACCCACAACCGCAATTGAATCTAAAAATTGAACTTTACAACGTGTTGGGGCAAAGAGTACTGCAGAAATCTTCACAAAGACCTAAGGGCATTATTAACCTCGAAAAATATAAATGTGGAATATATTTTGCTATAATTAAGTTAAATAATACTACTCACAGGAAGAAAATGATCTTGATTGACTAATTTAGTAGTTTATTATTCAGGTGGTGAATAGTTTTAATATACAAAGGAGCTTCCACCTATAAACTCTCTTAAAATAGAAGTAGGAGGCACTTCGTCAGGCATAACGCCCAAAAAATGGAAGAGGAAATTCAGCAATCTTAAAGCCTCTGAGTATTCTGGCTTACTGGAATCTATACTGCGCAACAAAGGCTCTGCATAATTTTTCAACACCGCAAGTTCATATACAAGGGCACTGTTGAACATAACATCTGCCTCTTCTTGATACGGAAATATATTTTTCTCCTCTCCCTTAATAACTTTAGGCCACATTTTGAGGGTTTCCAATGCCGTATGTCCTCTATATCTAAAATCTCTTACTATCCTTCTTATAAGTCTTGTATCTCGTGTGGGAATCCTGTTAATTCTGTCAATATTCAACTGTGTTAATGCAGAGACATATATCTTAAATTTTACAGAATCATCAACTCCTTCAGTTAATCTGGGGTTCAGCGCATGAATACCTTCAACAATGAGAATATCCCCCTTTTCCATTTTTATTTTGCTACCATGCGGTTTCCTTCTCCCTTCCTTAAAGTCAAAGGCCGGAATTTCAACTTCTTCTCCTTCTAATAGTTTCTTCACATGCTCAATAAAGAGTCGGTAATCGAGAGCTTCAAAAGCATCAAAGTCAAGATTCCCATCTTCGTCCCGGGGAGTATATTCTCGATCTACAAAATAATTATCCAGAGAAATGGTTCTTGGCGTAAGACCATTCACTCTTAAGTGCACTTTGAGACGCTTGGCAAAGGTAGTTTTTCCAGAGGACGAAGGGCCTGAAATCAAAACGAGCTTTATCCTGTCGTAATTTTCTGTTATGACATCAGCTATTTTACCGATTTTCTTTTCATGAAGTGCTTCCTGAATTTTTATGAGTTCTGAAATCGTCATTGAATAAATAGCATCGTTCAGATATCCGACATCTTCAATTGCCAGAATCTCAGCCCATCTTTTTGATTCCTGAAAAGTTTCAAAGAGTTTTATTCTTTCTTTCACCTCTGCCAGTTTTTCGGGATTATCTGGAGATGGCAAAACGATTAAGAATCCAGGACCATAGGGAACGACATCATAAATTTTAATAAATGATGTTTCAGGAAGTAACGGACCGGCAAAATAAGCGAAAAAATTGTCCATTTTATACACATTAATCACATCTTTAACAAGATATTTTAACAGTCTCAAGTCATCCGCTCTTTTCTCCCGCTGAAAAATGGATATCGCCTCTGCCTTTGTGAGTTCCAGCTTTTCTATTCGGATATTTCTCTGAATCGCCTTAGAAAGTCCACTTTTAATTATTTGAACCGCCTCTTTCGACTCCATACCCCTAACTTCACCGTAAAGGGTATCACCATAGGAGTGTTCAATCTTGAGCTGGTCTCTCAAATTCTTTTTATCCAACACATAAGCTACTAAGAACGCGAGTGTTCGCTCGTAGGTCCTTCTTCCTTCACCACTTCTTACATCCAGTAGCTTTACCTCACCCCCGTCACTGAATTCATCAAGAAAACCTGCAAGTTGATTGTTTATAATACAACAGGTATATGGGTAATGAACTCTACCTGCAATCTCCCAGACTAACCTTCTCATGCTTACCTCCCGAATCTCTTCTCAAGCTCTTCCAGTGTAATTCTATAAATAGTCGGTCTTCCATGAGGACAGAAAAAAGGATTCTGAGATGCAAAAAGTTGATCCAGTAGAGCCACCATTTCATCCTGCGAAAGAGAATCCCCAAATTTGATGGCTGCTTTACATGCAAGTGTTTTCAGGAAAGAGTCAAATTTTTCTGGCAAAAGTTCAGTATCTTCTAAAGAATTAATGAGTTCCCGTATAAAATCTTTTGTTATTTTCTTAAATATTGACGGAACTTTATCAATTATAACTGAACTTCCCCTCAACTTTCGGAATTCAAATCCAAAGGCCTTGAACAGATCCTCGTATTCTTCAAATATACTGGCTTCCATATTAGTGAGTTCCACAATTATAGGGAAAAGTAAGGTTTGCGATGAGTAGTCTTTATTCTTTAATTTTTCGTATAAAATTCTTTCGTGAGCTGCATGTTGGTCAACAATTATTATTCCGTTTTTAGTCTGCGCAAAAATATAGGACTTATGAACCTGCCAGATATTCTGAGGTGTATATTCGTACTGGGGTTGTAACTCACTTTTTACAGAAACTTCCCCAAATTCTAGCTGTTCCCCCTGTCGCTCGTTTTTGGGTTCCGACACCACCATTTGAAAACGGTCTCGCCCGTGAGAGTATACTCCCCTCTCGATAGCTATTGAAGTCCCAATATTTTTCTTTTCCTTGGCTAATGTTTCACTCACTGCCATGTAAACCTTTTCAAAAATTCTAAGCCCCTTGGAGAATTTAACTTTCTTTTTCTGGGGATGGATGTTAAAATCCAGGAAGCTGGGGTTAACTTCCATTAACAGAATAAAAGACGGATGACGTTCTCCCTGATTGTAAGCCCTATATATTGCCTTCCGGATACCATCATGCTTCACTCTTCTGCCATTTATCATTATAACTTGATTCACCGCACTTCCCTTAAGATAATCTGGCTTTGAAACAAACCCATAAATTTTAATGTGTTCTCTTTCAAAGTAGACTTCCCACAAAGAATCCCGGAATTCATCTCCTAAAATGGCGGAGATTCTCTCCTCAAGAGATTGATTGGCAGGTAAATAGAATTTCTCCTTTTCATTGTCCCTAAATCTAAAGGATATTCCTCTGAACCAGAAGGCATAATTAACCAACTCTTGATAAACGCGCCTTGCCTCCTGTTTTGGACCCGAAAGAAACTTTCTCCTGACAGGAAGATTCTCAAACAGATTCTCCACTACCACAGTGGTGCCTTTACCATGGGGACTCGGTTTAAGGCCCATAAATTCTCCGAATGAGAACTCACCTTTCCATCCTTCCCCGGACTCATCAACTGATGAAATTATTGTTAGTCTGGACACAGCCGTTATAGAATGTAAGGCCTCTCCTCTAAACCCAAGTGTAATCTTCTTTTCAAGATCCTCTATTTTTTCTATCTTACTTGTTGTATACCTTGATACTGCAAGCGGTATTTCATCCTTTTCCATTCCGGACCCATTATCCTTTACCACAATGCATTCTATTCCCCCGTTTTTTATCTCCACACTTATCTCCTCTGCTCCTGCATCCAGTGAATTTTCTACAAGTTCACGTACACAGGAAGCTGGATTTTCGATGACCTCACCTGCAGCAATTTTACTTATGACTTCAGGTGGAAGTTTCTTTATCTTCATTTTTATCCACTATCAGTTTTTCAATTATGTCTGCACAGGAATACCCCCGTTCCCTCAGCTTGTAGTCCATAACGATGGTCTCTATAATTGTAGAAATGTGTTTTCCGGGAACAAGGGGAAGTACCAGTTTGTTAACATCTACATCCAAAATTCTCATTTTGTTTAATATGAGCCCAGCCCTTTCAATCCTACCTGCTTCCTCCCAAGGTATAAGTTCCACTACAACCCCTATTTCCTTTACCTCTTCAACAGCCCGCGATCCGAAAAGAGCAAACACATCTAAAAGACCCACGCCCCTTATCTCAATATAATACTTCAGTTCCTCACGTTCACTGCCAGACATTCCGCGTAACCTCCCCTTGGGATATTCAATTATCTTAATCAGATCATCTGCAATTAATATATGCCCTTTTCTTACAAGATCTAAAGCACATTCCGACTTCCCAATACCGCTTTTCCCTATAATAAGGACTCCAACACCGTATACATCCACAAGGGTCCCATGGAGATAGGTAGTGGGAGCCAATTTATATGCAAGATAATCCGCAAGATTCTTTATAAGCTCCTGTGTAGGTAATTTGGAAACAATCACGGGTATCTTTTTCTCATCTCCCATCACAATCATCTCTTCAAAGACCTTAAGTCCCCTTGCCACAAACAATGCCGGTATTTTATAAGAGAATAACCTAGCAAGGCTCTCTTCTCTTTTAGTTTTTGAAAGAGAATTTAAAAAAGCCCATTCAGCATTGCCAATTACCTGAATCCTCTCGGCTACAAAATATTTTTCAAAACCCGAGAGGAGAAGCCCTGGCCGGTTAACTTCATCTGTTTTGATTCTATTGGACAGACCCTGTTTGCCAGCCACAAGGTTTAAATTCCATTCATCCTTTTTGACTGAATAAATGGAATTAACCGTAAAAATATTATCCTCTTCTGTCTGAAAGTTTTTCCTCATATTTTTTCAGCTGCGTTTTTATTTTATCCTTAAGTTCATCAATTACTTCATACGGATCTTTTCTCTGACTCTTTGCTGTCAGAGTCTGACCCTTTACCTTTACGATGAGCTCTCCTGCATATCTCCCTCGTATTTCATGCAGTATCAACTCTGAATCTATTATATTGTTGGAATATCTTTCCATACCCGTTAATCTCTTATGGATATAATCTTTGAGGGCATCTGTTAGGTCCAGGTTCCTTGCTACTATTTTTAATTCCATAGTATTACCTCCTCATCGTTAAAGTGGTTAATAGTATAAACTAAACCCTGTTTTTTTCAAAATCAAGTTGATTTTATGTGTTATTTACTACATATTATACACTACCTGGAGGGGTGGCCGAGCCTGGTTGAAGGCGCGCGATTCGAAATCGCGTATCCCCGTAAAAGGGATCGTGGGTTCAAATCCCACCCCCTCCGCTGGGAGAGTTTTATGAGATGTTTTCTTGCAGTTGATATTCCTGAGCATGTCAAAAAAAATCTATTACAGGTTATTCAGAATATGAAAAAGGAGCTAACAGGCGTCAAGTGGGTAGAACCCCACAATTTGCACATTACCATCAAGTTTCTTGGAGAACTAGAAGATGAAAAGGTGCTTAGTTTATTGGAAATTTTAGAAAAAAGACTTTCACATTCTGGCACTTTTACATTAAAATTAAAGAGCTTTGGATTCTTCCCCGATATAAGAAGACCGAGAGTCTTCTGGGTCGGAGTGGAAGACAGGGGGAGAAATTTGAAAAAACTATGGAAGGAAATCGAGAATATAGTCCCTAAGTTTGGTGTTTCCAGAGACAATCGGTCTTTTACCCCGCATTTGACGCTGGCGCGGATAAAAAAACCAGTTAAAATGAAAAAATGGAGCCTTGAGGAACTAAAAGAATTTGAGAGTTTCTTATTCAAAGTAGATACATTGGTTTTTTACAAGAGTGTTCTAACAAGTGAAGGACCTATTTATACAAAGATTAAGGAAATAAAATTATGAACAACAAAAAGATCTTAGAAGTCGCAAAACAGGTAATTGAAATTGAAGAGGATGCCCTACAGAATTTATTAGACTCTCTGGACAGGAACTTTCTTGAAGCAGTGAGACTCATTGAAAAGTGTAAGGGCCGCGTAATAGTCACCGGGGTGGGGAAATCGGGTATTGTAGGTAAAAAAATCGCGGCTACTCTCACCGGCTTTGGGACACCGGCCATATTCCTCCATCCATCAGAATCGTTACATGGAGATCTGGGTATTATTCAGAAGGACGATGTACTTATTGCAATATCAAAAAGTGGTGAATCAGATGAGTTCCACATTTTGATTCCCCTGATAAAAAGGTGGGGGATCCCGGTTATCGCCATAACTTCCAATCCGGATTCTGAACTCGCCAGAGAATCCGACATTGTACTTCTGGTGAAAATCAAGAGGGAGGCATGTCCCTATGACGTAGCACCCACAGCATCTACTACAGCAATGATGGCTCTGGGAGACGCTCTTGCAATTGCGGTGGCAGAAATGAAAAACTTAAAATTGGAAGACCTTGCAGCCCTTCACCCAGGAGGGGCTATCGGAAAGAAATTCTGGCTTAAGGTCGAAGACATGATGCTCACTGGAAAGGAACACGTACCCATAGTAAATGAAGAAGCATCGATGAAAGAAGTAATTCTTGAAATGACTACCAAGAGAGGTATTACAAGCGTTGTAAATAATAAAGGAATATTGAGAGGAGTTATTACAGATGGAGATCTCAGAAGACTTCTGGAGAAAACCAGTGATATTTTTAAATTTAAGGCTAAGGATGTAATGACAACTAATCCAAAGACTATAACTAAAGATGAGCTTGCAGTGGCAGCAGCCAGAAAAATGGAATACTATGGAATAACAGCTTTAATAGTAATAAATGAAGAGGGAAAACCTATCGGTGTAATTCACTTACATGACCTTATGAGGGCCAGAGTAGTATGAACAGGATAT
>Ga0190336_1000160_pt1 | contig 12977 bp, 10 predicted proteins | sample 487204910_MG_FD_161651 | JGI IMG/M metagenome (GOLD analysis project Ga0190336, IMG submission 161651) | Hydrothermal vent sediment bacterial communities from Southern Trench, Guaymas Basin, Mexico - 4872-04-9-10_MG | ecosystem: Environmental > Aquatic > Marine > Hydrothermal vents > Sediment ...
TCCCCAAGCCTTGCCCAGACTAACCTCAAGATGACCCAGCCAAAGAGACCTTAGCCCTTCCCTATAGGAAAGGAAAGGAAAGGAAAGGAAAGGAAAGAAAAGAAAAGAAAAGAAAAGAAAAGAAAATTTTTCCAATAAAATTGAGGGCCCCACCTTTCACCGGGCAAGAAAAAACTCCTTGTCCTTTCCTTAACAAGGAAATTAAAAAACACTTTTTCCCAATGGAGCTTCATCTTAACTATAAAATAATCAACAAGAAAGAGAAAGATAAAGTAAGAATATCAAATTTTAAACAAAGCCAAAATTTCCTCTGTCAGCTATCACCAAATTTAGGTCAAAAATAGCAAGTGCAGACCCGCCTTCTCTCTCCTGCTCCCTGGTCAGACAAAATTAAAGTTCAACTAATAAAATAAGATTATAATTTATGATTTAATAAACCCATAAAACTAGGGACCGCGAGATGTGGCCCGAAGATAAATGGGAGGTGAAGATCCGAGCCCCTCTCTCACGAAAATAAGGATACTTACCAGAGTTTTAATCAACTTGACAATCGCAACGATTTTAGAAATGTTTATATTTATATTAATGATAAGCAAATAAATTAAATTTTTTGTATAATAAATATCCAAACCACTTCTGATATCAAATCAAAAAGGAAGGAGATGGAGGCATGATTGAAGTTGAGCATCTGACTAAAAAATATGGTGATTTAGTGGCTATCAGGGATCTCACCTTTAAAGTGGAAAAAGGTAAAATCTGGGGGTTTCTCGGACCAAATGCAGCTGGTAAAACAACTACCATGAGGATTCTGACCGGGTACTTGCCCGCCACGGATGGCCGGGCCCGGGTGGGTGGTTTTGATGTTTTCGATGAAACCGACAAAGTCAAACGTATCATTGGCTACTTACCTGAAGTTGTTCCTCTCTATCCAGAGATGACCGTCCAAGGATATCTCAAATTTGTGGCCGAAATTAAAAAGATACCCTCTCCAGAAATAAAAAAGGCCGTTGACCGAGTTATCGACCGCGTGGGCCTGAGTCCTGTTCGGACGCGCTTAATCAAAAATATCTCTCGTGGATATCGCCAACGGGTCGGCCTGGCTCAAGCTCTCATTCATGACCCTGAGGTCCTCATTCTCGACGAACCGACCATTGGTTTAGACCCGGCTCAGATAATCGAAATTCGTCAGCTTATCCGCTCCTTCAAAGGAGAAAGAACCATCATTCTCTCCACTCACATTTTGGCTGAAGTCACCCAAACTTGCGATGGAGTAGTAATTATTAATGAAGGTCAGCTAATGGCTAGTGGTTCTTTGGATGAGCTAACTGCCTCTCTGTTGGATAAAGATGGAGTCTGGCTGAAGCTCCGCCAAGCAGGCACGGAAGTGGCAACTTTGTTCCAGAACTTACCCCATGTTTCTTCGGTGGCTGTGGAAAACGGAGGTCTCCGAATTGAATGGCCCAAAGGTCATGACTTGCGGGATGAAATCACCCGCTTAGTGGTGGAGAAGAATCTGGGGCTGGAAGAAATGAGACCTCTCGCCATGAATATTGAAGACTTATATCTCAAAGTCATCTCGGGAGGAGGCATCCGAAAATGAGAAATATATGGGCAATTTGCAAAAAGGAAATTCAGACTTACTTTACTTCGCCTATTGCCTATGTGGTTATTACTGTCTTTCTAGTCTTGGTCGGCTTCTTTTTCTACAGTCTCATCTGGTGGTTCAATTCTCAATCTCTTCAGATGGCCCAGAATCCTTATTATTTTCAGCAATTAAACATCAACCAGATGGTTTTCTCACCGCTCTTTCACAATATTAGCATTATTCTGCTCCTAGTTATTCCTCTTCTTTCCATGAGGCTCCTGGCTGAAGAAAAAAAGATAAAAACAGATGAACTTCTCTTCACTTCACCTCTATCTATCAATCAGATCATCTTGGGGAAATACTCGGCCGCCCTGGTGGTTCTTCTAACTATGCTCGTTTTAACTTGGATTCCAGTGCTTTTTACCTTCATCTACGGTAATCCCGAACTGGCTCCTCTGTTAAATGGTTACCTAGGTCTCTTTCTCGTGGGAGCCTCATTTATGGCCATCGGTCTCTTTTTCTCTTCGGTTACGGAAAACCAGATAGTGGCCGCCATGCTGACTTTCGGAGCTCTTTTACTTTTCTGGGTGCTTAATTGGGCAGCCTACTCAGCCACAGGTTTTTGGAGAGACGTGCTTAATTATCTCTCCTTTTTTCAACACTTCGATGATATGACCAGGGGAATTCTGGATACTTCCGACCTGGTTTACTACTTAAGTGTTATTTTTCTGGGGCTTTTCCTCACGCACGCCGTCATCCAATCTCGGAGATGGAGGTAAACCATGGAAATTCTACGTAAATACACCAATACTGTGGGGCTCATCCTGGTCATTGCTGGCTTAATTGCCCTCCGGATCTGGACCTATAAAAAATATCTAGGTCTGAGTCTCATCGGAGTGGGCTTGGTAGCTTTAATCGTTTATTTTGCTCTTAATCTCTCGGAATTAAAACAGAGTTTCCGGCGGAAATCTTTTATTTATTCTAGCAATCTCTTCCTAATGATCGCCCTTGTTCTGGGTATAGTGGTGATTATTAATATTTTTCTAGCCCGCCATCACTACCGTTTTGACTTCACCGAAGCTAAACTCCATTCTCTCTCTGATAAAAGTGTCCAAGTCTTGAAAAACCTAAATAAGGAAGTCATGATTCGCTGTTTCTTCCGCGAAGGGAATTTCAACCGCTCCAAAATGGAAGATCTTCTCCATATCTATGCTTACCATTCAGGAAAAATCAAATACGAATTTATTGACCCGGACAAAAATCCCGGCTTAGTCAAACGCTATGAAGTCAGCGAAGACGGCACGTCCATTTTTGAATGCGGAGATAAAGAAAGCCGCATTACCACTACCTCGGAAGAAGACATCACCAATGCCATCATCAAGGTCACGCGAGAAAGGAAAAAAGTTATTTACTTCTTGGAAGGTCATGGTGAAGCCAGTATTGAAGACAGTGAAGCCGGCGGTTACTCTCAGTTAAAAAGCGAATTAGAAAAATTAGGCTATGAAGTTAAGAAACTCACCCTGGCCTTGGCAGATAATTTTCCTAAAGATTTATCCCTTCTGGTCATTCCTGGACCCCGGAAAGACCTTTTGCCCAACGAACTGGAAACTATCCGTAATTATCTAAAACGCGGCGGACGGGTCTTTTTTATGATTGACCCTCAAAGTGCTCCTGGGCTCAAGCCCTTCCTCCAGGAATTTGGCATTCAACTTGAAGACGATTTAGTCGTGGATACTGTCTCTCGTCTGCTTGGAGGTGACTATTTCATGCCTGTGGTCAGTGAATATGAATATCATCCCATAACCCGCAATTTCCGCTACGCCACTTTCTTCCCTTACGCCCGCTCGGTCAATGTGGCTGAGGAAAAACCTGAAGGGGTGGTGGTGGAAGCTTTAGCCAAAACCAGTCCCAACTCTTGGTCGGAAAGACAACTCAATCAACGGGAAGTGACTTTCAACCAAGGCCAGGACGTCCGAGGTCCAATTAATTTGGCTGTCGTGGCCACCATTTCTCCCCCTAAAGAAAACCAGTCAAATAAAGAAACTGCCAATCAGCCGAATCAAGAAGAAAATAAGAAGGAAAATAAGAACCAAGAAAAATCATCACCAGAGGAAAAAGCTTCAACAGAAAAGACCCAAGAAGAAACTAAACAACCCGAAGGACGCCTGGCTGTTTTCGGCGATTCCGATTTCGTCACTAATCGCTATTATAATCTTTCTGGCAACGGCAACTTCTTCCTCAACACAGTTAATTGGCTGACTGAAGAAGAAGATTTAATCTCCATTCAGCCTAAAACCCAAAATCCCAGGACAATTAATATGACTCCCACTCAGGGACGACTTCTCTTCTTCGTCTCCATTATTATTCTGCCTCTCCTGGTCTTGACTATCGGACTTTCAATCTGGTTGAGGAGGAGGACATTATGAAATTCAGAACTACCCTTTATCTATTCATCGCTTTTGTTGTCCTTTTGGGTTTCTTCCTCCTCTCAGAGTCAATTTTCAAGAAAGAAAAAAAAGAAGATAAACTCGTCGACCGTTCCGGCGATGAGGTGAGAGAAATTATTCTAAAGAGAGGGGAGGAGAAAATTCACTTTGTCCGCGAAGGAGAAGAAGACTGGTTGATCAAGGAACCTATTACCGCTGCCGCTGATCGGTACGAAGTCAATCGTTTAGCCGACGATTTCGCCAGCCTGCGGGTGGAGAGAGTGGTCGAGGAAACTCCCACCGATCTCAAGAAATATGGTCTACCCTCCCAGGAAATCACCCTCAAATTTAAAGATAACAGCCAAGTTAAAATTGAAATTGGGGAAGAAAATCCTTTAGATAAAACTCTCTTTGCCAAACGTAGCGATGAAGAGAGAGTGGTTCTCTTACCCAGCTATTTGAAATCCACCTTAGAAAAAAAACTGCTTGATTTCCGCAAAAAAGACATCTTTTCCTTTGCCACTGATGAAGTCAAAGAAATTAAGGTCGAAGGGCCCCAAATAAAGTGGCAAGCTGAAAAAAAAGAAGACGAATGGTGGCTCACCTCACCTATCCAAGCTTTGGCTCATTCAAGCAAAATAAGCAATATTCTCTACTCTCTCTCCAGCCTTAAAGCGAAAGAATTTCTCTGTGAAGACAAAAAAGAAGCAGATTTGAAAAAATATGGTTTACAAAATCCCCAATATAAAATCACCCTCAAACTACCTCAAAAAGAGCAGGAATTCACCATTTATCTTACCAAAAAGAACGATACCTTATACGCCACTTCTACTTTGTCGCCGAAGATAATCAGCGCCGAAGCTACTCTAGTGACCGACCTGGAGAAAAAAATAGATGAACTCAGGGAAAAAGAGGTGGCTGTTTTTTATACCTGGGAAGTAAAAGAATTACATCTGAAAAAAGAGGGACTGGAGCTTTCTCTGAAAAAAAATGAAGATAACGATTGGCTGTTTCAACCAGAGGGCCAAAAAGCCAACAATGAAAAAGTGGAAAACTTTATCCGGCAATTAGACAGCCTAGAGGCGGAATCCTTCATTGACCCGCCTTTCCAACTCAAAAATTACGGTCTGACTAACCCTCTGGCTGAAATCAAATTGGTTGTGGAGGCTGGCGAGAATAAAACCAAAGAGATTACTCTTAAAATAGGACAACGAGAATCTTCTCCCGAGAAAGTCTACCTTCAAAATACTCGGTTAAACTATCTATTAGTGGTAAAAAGCGATTTTCTTGATGAACTTCCTCAGAAAAAAGAAGATTGGCAACTTCAATCTTCTTCGGCTGAAAAGAAAGAGAAGAAGGGGTGAGCCATGACCCAAACTCACCCCTCCCCTTCTCAAGTGGCCTCGTCTGAAGAGATCGATAAATTAATTAAATTCACCTGTGAATTGGTTCAGGTTAAATCTTTAGATAAAGCTCTCCATTTTTTTCTAGGCAAAACTATGGAGTTTTTCTCCCCTACTTTAACCTCACTGGTTCTTCCCGATAAAGAAGAAGGAGGGTTCATTTACCGCCTGGTTATTGGTGAAGCAGCTCCTTTAATAACCAATCTCCGCCTCAGCCCAGAAGAAGGAGTAGTGGGATGGGTCTTTAATCATGAGAGCCCATTATTCCTGAGCGAGGCAGAACTCGATCCCCGAGTGTCTCCCCAACTCAGCCAGCGATTGGCCACTCCCTTGAAGTCAGTTCTTGGTGTTCCTTTACGAATACCAACTAAAACCATCGGCGTTATTGAATTGCTTAAGACTGGAGCCCAAGAGCCTTTTACCTCGGCTCAACTTAACTTACTGGAGGCCATGGCCGATTTAACAGGACTAATGGTGGAAAGAATTTATCTCCAGAATAAGCTTCAGCAGCAGGCTAATCTCGACCCTTTGACTCAGGTCTACAACCGGTCCTATTTTGAAGAGGTCTTAAGCCGAGAAATAGCCAGAAGCCAACGTTATAACTTACCTTTAGCTTTAATCCTGCTCGACATTAAAGAATTCAAAAAAATCAATGAAGATTATGGTCATCAAGCCGGAGATAATCTCTTAAAAAAACTGGCTCACCTGCTCCGTCAACAAATAAGGAAAGTCGACAGTGTCTTTCGCTTGGGAGGCGACGAATTTGCTATTCTCTTACCTCACACCAATGAAGAAGGAGCCCGCTTAGTGCAACAACGTTTGGAGCAGGCTCTGGCGGAAGCTAGCAATCAGAATAAAATTTTGCCCATTAAATTAACTATCGGACTTCATTCTGCCTCAGGAGGAGAAGAGGCTGGCGATCTGTTCGCTCAAGCTGACATTAATCTCTTTCAAAAGCGTTATAAAGATCTCTCCCCTTTAGAAGGACAAGACGAGCTGCAACAACTTCTTTTGCCTTTTTTCGAGGAAGCAATTAAAAAATAACTAGGCCAAAGAAATGGCTAGCAGCCCTTCCCAGGACTAATTTAACGTTTCTGGAGGTCCTCTTGACTCAACTTTTCCTTTTTAGTATAGCCACGGGGGACTGAATAAGTTCCGGGTGGAGCGTCTTTCTGGGTTATTTCCACTACCTCTGTAGTCGAGCGGATATCATTGCCCATCATATTCATGGTAGTTTCAGAAGCAATCCACTGACCTTTGATTTTTTGGAATTCCTGCAAAGCTTTTTCATTCAAACGGAGTTGGGCCGCCATTACTTGGGACATCATGTCCTGGGTAACCTTTTCCCAAGAATAAGGAACATCTTTTGTCGCCCAAACTTTCATGTTTATTTTCATCATCATCATATTCATGACTACATCATATTCATCACAATCCCACTGGCCAATTTTTTTCTTTTTTCCTGTGGGCGTAACCTCAACTGTAACTGAGTTGACCATTTGACCAATCATTTGGGCCATTTCGTCAGGAAGATATTTAGTGATGTCCACTGGCAACTTCATCGGAACATAGGACTTATTGGTGTGGTTAACCAGATACATGACCTTCTTTGTCAGATCAATAATTACTGATTGTTTGGTAGAATGAGTGGCCATTTTATTCAAATCTTGGCTAATCCAGATTTCCACCTGATCATCTCGGGCTGGCTGAGTCTGGCCCATCATAGTGATAGCATCAGTATGGGTTTTCTGTTTAATCAAATAGTCGGCCTGAAGTAAGCCCCCAATTAAAAAAATAAAACAGACTAACCAGGCAATTTTTTTCATTGAACCTCCTTTACTTTTGGGGTATGCGCTTGTGTCTATATTTTAGCCATTATTTCTTCAAGAAGATAGAGTTTATTAAAAGAAATCATCAGCAAAATTCCATTAATGGCTGGTTTGAGCTCATTAATTAATTCTATTGTTATTTTGACTCCCTCCTTTTCCGCCTCCTTAGCTTTAAGTTTTTCTAAACGGGCCAGAAATTTTTCAGGAATAATAATCCCAGGAACCTCGTAATGGAAATATTCTGCTTGTTTAAACGAAGTCAAAGGTAAGGCTCCGACAATTACCGGAATATTCTTTTTTTTAAGCTCTTCCAGGCGTGGCCAGCAGCTGGCCAAATTAAAAACAGGTTGCGTCACCACAAAATGAGCTCCCTGATTTATTTTCTTGACTAGAGAGTTAAACGCTGGAAGAGATTGATCATTAATATTGTAACCCACACCAATATAAAAGTGAGTCGGACGACCTAAGGGATTCCCCAGCAAGTCCCGGCCGTGATTAAGGGCCGAACATAGTTGGACCAGACCTTCGGTGGTTAAGTCATAAACTCCTGTAGCAAAAGGGTAATCCCCCACCGCGGGAGGGTCGCCACCTAAGGTTAAAATATTATTCAATCCTAAAGCAGCTGCCCCAAGGAGGTCTGATTGAATACCCAGGATATTTCGATCTCGACAGGTATAATGGATAACAACTTCCTTTTGGAGCTGTTGCTGAATAATATTCCCGGTAGCTATGGAGGACATGCGGGCTCTGGCCATAGGACAGTCAGAAATATTATAAGCTTGAATATAGGGAGCTATTCTTTCTATTTTCTTCAAAAATTTATCAATGTTGGGGTCTTTGGGTGGGTCAAGTTCCACCGAAACTGCCCAGCCTTTTTCCACCTGGGTTTTATATTGAGTCTCGATTCTCTCCTTATAAACCTTGGGAGCAGTGGTCGTCACAGGTCCGATAAGGGACAAGCTCCGGGAGCGGGGTTTCAATCCTTTCAACTCCGCCGCCATTCGCCGGATATGTTCAGGAGTTGTTCCACAACAACCACCCAAAATTTTAACTCCGGCCTGAAGCAATTTCTGGCCATAGCGAACAAAATATTCAGGGTTAAAGGGATAATAGAATTTCCCATTCACAAATTGAGCCAAACCGGCATTAGGCATAGCTGAGAGGGGCTTCCGAGTGACCCGAGCCATTTTTTTAATGGTTTCCAGCACACTTTGAGGCCCGGTACCGCAATTTGACCCCAAAGCATCAGCTTCACTTTTTTCTAAAGCAAAGCCCACTTCATAGGGATTTTTACCAAAGAGCGTTAATCCATTATTGGGGAAAGAGGTTTCCGCCAGGATAAATATATCAGGAGCTACTTGTCGGGCCACCTGAATGGCCAATAAAAGCTCATCGAGGTCAGCAAAGGTCTCTAAAACCAAGAGATCAACACCTCCCTCTAGAAGAGCTTCGATTTGCTCCTGAAAAATAGCTCGTAGATCTTGAAAATCTATTTTTTTATCTGTATCCAGAGGCCGAGTCACCGGTCCAATAGAACCAGCCACATAAGCCCGACCCCGAACCGCTTGCCGGGCCAAACGGGCGCCATAATAGTTTATTTCCCTAGTTTTGTCACCTAAAGCGAAATATTCTTCCAAGATAAAAGCATTGGCGCCAAAGGTATTGGTGGTAATCACCTGAGCTCCAGCCTCTACATATTCCCGATGAATCTCTTGGATCGTCTCCGGCAAAGATAAATTCAATTCATCATAACAGTGACCCTTGGGTACTCCTCGGGCATAAATCTGCGTACCCACAGCTCCATCAAAAAGAACAAAATCAGCTTCGGCAAAAAATTCTTTGAATCCAGACATTTTTTCCTACGCCTTTCTCCGGGAATTAACTGGAAAAATACTTTCCTTTAAAATTAATTACTTTCCTATATCAAAAGAGGATTTGCTTGTCAAATAAACTCCAAAAATTGTGAACCTCTTTATTTCCGTGATGAATAAGTTGTTGGCGAACTGATTTCTTGATTGAAAAGGGAAAAAATCAAGTCTCAAACAAAGCGAAAATTCCTTCCGTCAGCTTTCACCAAATTCGGATCAGTGGATAATTTTCCCTTCTTCTGATATAAAATTTATGTGAACTACCGATTGATTTTAAGTCTTCTTCTTGTGGGCCTTACTTTTCTCACCAACACCTCACTTGCTCCCTTTAAGAAAAATTGCTGGGCCACTTCTTCTCCCATAGCTAGAGCAGCTTTTTCATCTCCTCTCCAGAAGAAAATCTTAGAACATCTCCGGGAAATTTATCAAGAAGTTAAAGAAATGGGGCCCTATCCGGGAGAAAACTTTATCAAACAGGAATTTTTCATTGAAATAGATGGAGATCGGACAAATAAAGAAGAACAGGTTGTGGTGCTAATTCAGCCTCAATTAAAGCTCGAAAAAATGCTTATTCAAATTACCACTTTTTCTGCCCCAAAAGTTGATACTCTTCGTCTGGCTGTCTCTACTAAAAAAATTTCCTGTGCTCTTTTTCAGAAAGACCTAGCTTTAACCGGTTCTGATTATTCTGATTATAGCGATGAACAAACATGCCAACTTCTGGAAGCTATTCTTAAGGGCATCCGCCAGGAGAAAAAACTTCTTAATCTCATCAAAAATAAAAAGAAAAAAATTAAAATTTCATTCGGCCCCTCTTAGAACTACCTCTTACCTGCCTGCTGATAAAAAACTAAATTAAATGCGGGTTGAGCAGAGTAATTTTCACTGGAAAGGCAAGATTAAAGATAACTAATCAATTTCTTTAGAACAGCAAAGGCAACGCCAGAAAGCACCTGGTTCTAAACGAGACTCCTTCCCCTTTTAACTAATTCAGCTAAGTAGCTCTAGGCAGCATTCTGTAACTTAAAGAAAAAAAATTAATAAGCTCAGTCAAAGCAACCCCTTCAAAAATTACTCCCTTCAACTGGTTGGCTTAGAGATAAGATAGAGATCTAATTCAGCTTAAATTTTTGACATCTAGGTCAACCTATGGTATACAATTTTACCTAAATTTTGGCATTTTATTTTTCTTTTAATTTTTCTAATCTTTAATCATCACTTTTCGGGAGGAAGATGACCTCGTTGAATATCACTTACGAATGTGTTCCCTACGGGGCTCATCTTAATCCGCAAAGCAACGTCCTGGTTCTTGACGTGGGTCGCCAAACTCAACCAGGTGTAATTGATCACCATCATCCAGAGGCTCCCCCTGAATGTACCGCCTCTTTGCTCGTCAAAAACCCGGAATTAATTCTCAACCATATTTATCCCGACCATCAGATTCAACCTGAGAAGCTGCCCCCTTTAAAATTTGTTACCCACCGCTTCCCTGACTTTGACGCTATCGTTTCCTTGTTTTTGGCTGAACAAATAATCCTCACGGGAGAAGTAGACGAGGATATGGTGGCTTTAGCAGAATATACCAAATTAGTTGACTCCGGCTCTTTACCCCGCACTTATGACTTAACTGGTACCCCATACGCTATTCTCCGAGCCCTCTTTTCCCAGATAAAACAGGAAACTGAAACTGAAGTAAATCAGGAGCGCATTCGAATTGGTCGTCAATTCATTAAATTTATTTACGAGAAGACACTGGAAGGTTATGAAGTTTTTGACAACCGGCCTTTTTATCAGGCGACCGGAGCTTATGAAAAAGTAATCAAAATAATTGAAAATGATTACTTCACTTATCTACAAGACCTTCGCCGCTCTCGTGCTTTCCTTCTTGATCTTCCCCTGAGCTCTTCGCGAAGACTAAAAAGGGTTGACGCTCTACTGGTCCAAAACCCAGAAAGCATCCTCTTAAAAGAATGGGCGAGGCGGGACAGAGAACATGCTCCTCTTCATGAAGGTTTCGGTCTGTTAATCACGGGGAATAAACACGGCCGCTTCATGCTGGGGGTTGACCCGGAAAAGGGAGTCAATCTCAAAGGCCTAGCCGATATCCTTAATGAGCTAGAAAAAAACAAAAGAGAAAGAACAGGGCGTCCTTTTGTGGCCTGGTATGACGGAAACTGCCCTCTCTTCAATTTCCGCATAATTGCTGGGCCCCAAGATGGTTCAGCTCTCTCCATTAATGAGTTGGTTGAGGCTCTAAAATCATATCAACGTTATCTCCATCAGGAATATTCGCTTCAGAAAACCTCTTGAGGTCACCAGATTTATCGCCGCCCAAAATAAAGCTAAACTGCCCCAATTCCCTAAAATGATTTTCTTTTTAAAAGCCAAACTTGCTCCTCCTGGACCACTCTTATTCTCCGCGAATTTTATTTGAAATTTCTTATTTCCTTCACTCCAAGATAATTCTCCTGTTCATTCTCAACTTTTTCTTGCCTGATCCAATCTCCCCCCTCCTTTCAGGCAGAGTCTTTACTCTCGGACCCAGAGCAGGTATAATATTTTCAGTTTGCGGAGAGGTGCTGGAGTGGCTGAACAGGGTCGCCTGCTAAGCGACTGTACCGACAAAAATCGGTACCGTGGGTTCGAATCCCACCCTCTCCGCCATTAATTTTCCACCTCCAAAGCACCAACTGAAAATTTTAAAGAGGGTTTATAAGGTTGAGGAGAATATTTTTGTCTTCCTTGTTTTGTGTCTCAGGAAACTGGATTTTATTTTTTCGGAGAAAATACTTTCTTCTTTTCCTCTCGCCTTAAGCTTCTTTAAAGAGTCTCCCCCCTCTCCCCGTGGCCTCGAGGTCTCGTGGTCAACTAAAATTAAGAATTATCCGGACTTATTTATTTCTTCCATAATCCATGAATATTACAATATTCCCGGGCGGTTCCCGGGGTGGTCGGGACGGTAAAGAAGACTTCCGGCGCTTCTCCTGGATTCAAAAATTGACGCCAAATAGTATTACCGGCAATAAACTGGATCCACTCAATATGATGAGCTTCTTCCATAGGATGAGGAACCTCGCCCACTTTTATGCCCACCCCTTTATCCTTTAAATCTACTACTGGTAAATGTTTCTCCTGCCCCTCTTCTTGAGTCTTTTCCTTCATTAAGGTCATGGGCTGACCGCAACAAACCAATCTTCCCTGGCCAGGATGAAGAACTTCAACTATGTTGCCACATATCTCACACTTATAAATTTGTAGTCTGGCTGTCATTTATAAACCTCCAATTTGTTTTTACTCTATTTGTTCTTTAAATACCGGGCTAATTCCCGAGCTTTTTCTTTGACTTGAACTAACTCTTCTTCATCAGGAATATATTTGAGGTTAATTCCAGCCAAGGGCAATTCCCAACCCAGGGCTTTCATCACGGCTTCCATTTCGCTAACCGCCTGCCCACTCCAACCAAAAGAACCGAAAGCTAGGCCGACTCTTTGTTGGGGTCGTAAACCTTTGAGATAAGTCAACCAAGCTCCCATCGTGGGGAGATAGCTGTTATTGAAAGTGGGTGACCCCAATAAAACCAGCCGACTCTCTAAAACATCAGGAATTATATCTGAGACATGGTTAGTTTTCAGATGCCTTACCACAACCGGTATCCCTTCTTCTTCTAACCCTGATTGGAGAGAACGGGCGATTTTTTCTGTTGAGCCCCACATCGTATCATAAATAATTACAGCTTTCTCTTCAGCCTCGTGGTCAGCCCAGCGGCTATATTCAGCCACAATCCTATCGATAAAAGAACGCCAGATAAGCCCATGACTGGGGCAAATAAGTTTCAGGGGCAATTGCTTTACCTTAGCCAAAGCTTT